>Ga0210408_10001349_pt1 | contig 26032 bp, 23 predicted proteins | sample IncBWH4MmetaG_FD_155471 | JGI IMG/M metagenome (GOLD analysis project Ga0210408, IMG submission 155471) | Forest soil microbial communities from Barre Woods Harvard Forest LTER site, Petersham, Massachusetts, United States - Inc-BW-H-4-M | ecosystem: Environmental > Terrestrial > Soil >...
GTTCGTGTGTTCGTTGCTTTAGGCTGAGCCCGCTCAGGCGGCCTTCTTCTTCGCCACCGGCTCGTCGAGCACGCCCATGATGTCGCTCTCCTTCATGATCAGGAGTTCGACGCCGTCGAGCTTGACCTCGGTGCCGGACCATTTGCCGAACAGCACCCGGTCGCCGACCTTCACGTCGATCGGGATCAGCTTGCCGGTCTCGTCGCGCCCACCAGGGCCGACGGCGACGACCTCGCCCTGCTGCGGCTTTTCCTTTGCCGTGTCGGGAATAATGATCCCGCCGGCGCTCTTCTCTTCTGCGTCGATGCGCTTGACGACGACACGGTCGTGAAGCGGACGGAACTTCATAGGATCCTCCTAAGTTACTCGCTGGTCTTCGGTTTTTGGCTTGGCGGTCGGCGCGACCGAGCGGTCCCCCTCCCATCCGGCCGCGACATAGGCTCGCGGTTTTGGGCCCGCAAGAGGCCTCGACAATTTTTTAGCACTCGATGGGGGCGATTGCTAGCAGGACTTTAAGATTTCGTTAACGCTGTCAGCAGGCCCGGGTCGGTGCTGCTAATGCCTTGATAATAAACATTTTATTAACTTTTTAGGCTTGAGAATCGGATTCGGACCGGGAAGGATTCTCAAGTCGGGAAGACGGGGGATACCATGGTCACGGAGAACTTCAGGCGCCAGCTTGCAGGCTACGGCTTGACCACGGCGCGCATTCTGTATCGGCGGCCGGACCACCGCTGGCTCTTACAAACCTACGTGTGGCAGGACTACGATCTCTGCCCCGAATTTCCAGTGCTCCAGGGATTTCTCGCCTTCTGGCAGAAGAAGCTCGACGGGCCGCTCCACTCGGTCACGGTCGCCCATTCGCGCCTGATCCAGCCGGCCGAGCTGCGCGCCGTCGACGGGGTGTTCCGGCTGCACTGAGCCGCGGCGAATAGCGAATAGCGAATAGCGAATGGCGAATAGTTGCTGGACGCCACTCGCCATTCGCCCTTCTTAACTAAGCACACCGACGACCGCCCCGATCAAACAGGTCGACAGCGTTCCCGAGACGATCGATTTCATCCCGAGCGAGACCACGTCGTCGCGCCGTTCCGGCGCCATGGTGGCGAGCCCGCCGATCATGATGCCGAGGCTGCCGAAGTTGGCAAAGCCGCACATGGCGTAAAGCATGATCAGCCGCGAGCGTGGCGAGAGCGCGTCCGCCGGCAGCGCGGCAAGCTGCACGTAGGCGATGAACTCGTTGAGCACGGTCTTCACCCCCATCAGCGCGCCGGCGGTGGTGGCTTCGCGCCACGGGATGCCGATGAGCCAGCACACCGGCGCCATGACGTAGCCGAGCAGCCGCTGCAGCGTGATCGGCGCGCCGCCGACCTGCGGCACTAGGCCGAGGATGGCGTTGGCGATGTGCACCAGTGCGATCAGCACGATCAGCATGGCGCAAATGTTGAGCAGCAGCGAAAGCCCACTGGTCGTGCCGTTGACGATCGCGTCCATGGTGCTGGTGGCTTCCGCCTCGGGATCGTCGAGCGCGGCGCCAGTGCGTACCTCTTTTTCGTCGGGCACCATGATCAGGCCGAACACGATCGCGACCGGCGCGCCCAGCACCGACGCGACCACGATATGTCCGGCCGCGTCGGGAATGATCGGGCCGAGGATTGTGGCGTAGAGCACCAGCACCGTTCCGGCGATGCCCGCCATCCCGCCGGTCATGACGATGAACATTTCGCCGCGCGAGAGGAGGCGCAGGTAGGGCCGGATGAACAGCGGCGCCTCGACCTGCCCGACGAAAATATTGGCGGCGGTGGAAAGCCCGACCGCGCCGCCGACGCCGAGCGTGCGCTCGAGCGCGAAGGCAAAGCCGCGCACGATCGCCGGCAGGATGCGCCAGTAGAACAGGAGCGAGGTCAACACGCTCATCACCAGCACGACCGGCAGCGCCTGGAACGCGAGGATGAACTCGGCGCCCGGCACCTTCGATTCGAACGGCACTTGGCCGCCGCCCACGTAGCCGAACACGAACGACGTGCCGGCGCGGGTCGCCGCCGCGATCGCATCGACCGCGTCGTTGATCGCCGCGAAGGCGCTTTTGACCTGCGGCACCTTGAGCAGCAGCGCGGCGAGCACGACCGTGACGGCAAGCCCGGCGGCGACGCTGCGCCACGGCACCGCGCGGCGGTTCTCGCTGATGACCCAGGCAAACGCGGTCAGGGCGACGATGCCCAGCGCGGACTGCAGTTGCTCCATGGTTCCCCTCGACCGGTGCGGACATGTTATACCAACGCCACAGCGCGTCATGCCCGGCCTTGTGCCGGGCATCCACGTCTTGAAACAAACTCAAGGCGTGGATGGCCGGGACAACAAGCCCGGCCATGACAAGGTGCAAAGACGGTGAACCATGGCGCGCATCCGCTTCGATTTCGGCACGCTCACGCTCGACGCCGACTTGCTCGACACGCCGACCGCGAAGGCGATCGCGGCGGCACTGCCGGTCGAGGCGCGGGTGATGACCTGGGGCGAGGAGGTCTATTTCGACGTGCCGGTCAACGTCGCGCGCGAGAAGGACGCGCGCGCCGTAGTTACTCCCGGCGAGATCGCCTATTGGCCGGAGGGCCCCGCGATTGCGATCGGCTTCGGTCGCACCCCCATCAGCCGCGGCGACGAGACCCGGCTCGCAAGCCCCTGCAACGTGTTCGCCAAGGCGCTCGGCGACGTGAAGACACTCGCCCCCGTTCGCGCGGGCACGAAAGTGAAAGTGACAAAGGCGGAGTAAGAAGCGTCATCCGCGGCCGACGAACGGCATTTTCGTCGCCATCACGGTCATGAACAGCACGTTGGCGTCGAGCGGCAGGTTCGCCATGTAGAGCACCGCGCTGCCGACGTGGTCGGCGTCCATGCGCGGCTCGGGCATTTTCTGCCCGCTCGGCTGCAGCACGCCGTCGACCATGCGATCGGTCATCGGCGTCGCCGCGTTGCCGATGTCGACCTGCCCGCAGGCGATGTCGTAGGCGCGGCCGTCGAGCGCGGTCGATTTGGTCAGCCCGGTGATCGCGTGTTTGGTCGAGGTGTAGGCGACGGAGAACGGCCGCGGCGTATGCGCCGAGATCGAACCGTTGTTGATGATGCGTCCGCCGCGCGGCTTCTGATCCTTCATTATTTTGATCGCTTCCTGGGTGCAGACGAAGCAGGCGGTCAGGTTGGTATCGACGACTTCCTTCCACTTCTCGACCGGAAGCTCTTCCATCGGTACCGGCGGCGCGCCGATGCCGGCGTTGTTGAACAGTACGTCGAGCCGGCCGAAGGCTTCCTTGGTCTTGGCGAACAGCGCCCGGATTGAATTGACGTCGCGCACGTCGGTCGGCACCACCAGCGCCTTGCCGCCCTTGGCTTGGCCTTCCTTGGCGACCGCCTCGAGCGGCTCCTTGCGCCGCCCCGCCAGCGCGACCGCGTAGCCGTCGCCCATCAGGGCGAGCGCCACCGCCCGCCCGACGCCCGTTCCCGCACCCGTCACCACCGCGGCCTTACCTTGTCCAGCCATTGATAAGAGTCCTCCCGTTATGCCCGCGTTGCGAGCGCTCGCACGTTTATTGCTCCGGCCGCCACGCGGCGCCCGGTTCGCCAATGCCCGAGTTTAGCTGGGAATGAAACCGTTTTCTGCGGGGGCCGGCAGTTATTGCTGGCGCATGATCTTGTCCGAAAACCGGTTCCCACTTTTCGGGATCATGCGCTAGCCGGCGAGCGACGCGATCGGCACGCGCGCGCGCAGGCCGGTGTCGGTCTGCTTGAGGAGTCGTGCGGTGATATCGAGCGCGGTGCCCGGCCGGCCGAAGCGGAAGCCCTGGAGGCTGTGAACGCCGGCGGCGCGCAGGAAGAGATGCTGCTCCGCCGTCTCGACACCCTCGGCCGTGACCTTCATCCCAAGCCCGCGGCCGAGGCTGACCACCGCATGGACGATCGCCGCCGAGTCCGCCGCGCTCTCGATATTGCGCACGAAGCTGCGGTCGATCTTGAGCTTGTCGAACGGGAACGTGCGTAGATAGAGCAGGCTCGAATAGCCGGTGCCGAAATCATCGAGCGCGAACTGCACACCGAGCGCCTTGAGTTCGCGCATCGCCGTCCCCGCCTCCTCGACGTTGCCGACCAGCGTGCTCTCGGTGAGTTCGAGCTCCAGCCGTTCCGCCGGGAAGCCGGTCTCGTCGAGGATGCGCGCGACCACCCTGACGAAATCCGGCCGGCGGAACTGGAGCGGGGATACGTTGACCGCAAGCGTGAGCGCCGGCCAGGCCTTGGCCTCGAGACAAGCTTGGCGCAGCACCCATTCGCCGAGCGGAATGATCAGCTCGCTGTGCTCGGCCACGGGAATGAATTTGGCGGGCGGAATATCGCCGTGGGTCGGATGATGCCAGCGGCACAGTGCCTCCACCCCAACCATGGTCTCGCCGCTCGGACCGACCAGCGGCTGATAGGCGATCATCAGGTCGTTGTATTCGATCGCGTCCTTGAGGTCTCGCTCCATCTCTTTGCGCTCGCGCAGGTCCGCATCCATGTCCGCATCGTAGATGCAGGCGCGATTGCGGCCTTCGTTCTTGGCGCGGTAGAGCGCGACGTCGGCGCGCCGCATGATATCGGCGACCTCGCCGGTTTCGCGCGTGATCGACGTGATGCCGATGCTGGCGCCGATATTGAGCGTGTGCCCCATCACCGCATAGGGCGCGCGCAGCGCGTTGATGATCCGATCCGCGAGCGTGTCCAGGTCGCCCAGTTCGCCCACGTCCGGCGTGATCACCGCGAACTCGTCGCCGCCCAGGCGTGCGACGAGGTCGCTGCCGCGCAGCAGCCGCGCGAGGCGCTGGCCGACCGTGCGGATGAGCGCGTCGCCGATCAGATGCCCGAGCGTATCGTTGACTTCTTTGAAGCGGTCGAGGTCGATCGAGAGCACCGCGGCCGTGTGCCCGGTCCGGCGCACCTCTTGGATCAGATCCGCGAGACGATCGCCGAAGAAGGTGCGGTTGGGAAGGCCGGAGAGGGCGTCGTGCATGGCGAGGTGGCGCAGCTGGTCCTCGCCGGCCGCAATGGTGGCTTCGGTGCGGCGCATGTAGCGCACCACCAGCGAGGTGAGCAGCACGAAGGCGGCGAGCGCGATGCCGAGGAACGGCATGACGTTGCGGATGATCTCGGCACCGGGCCGCTTGGGCGTCCAGGCGAAGCGGGCGAGCGGCCGGCCGTCCTCGTCATAGAGTTCAAAGGTGTTGTCCTGGCCGATCGGCGTGGTGAGCCCGGTCATGCGCAGCTGCGGCAGCTCGAGCCGGTCGCTGACGGACATGAGAAACTTGTCGTCGAGATAAGTCACCGAAACCACGATCGGCGGCGGTTGCTCCGGCAAGCGTGGCTGGATCGTGGCTGAACCCACCGCCATCGCGGCAACGATCGCCGGTCGACCCATGAACATCTGTACGCGCGCTGCACGCGGCGGCCGTCGCAGCGATTCCGCGGCATCACTGCGCGCAATATCGACGTCTTCCGCCTTGAGCGGGTTCGGTCGGCCGCGCACCGCATCGATCACCGGCGTGAGGTCCGCCGTTGCGGCCCCGAACCATTTGGGCTCGACGTCGCGGCGTCCGGCCATCGCATAGGCGAACCGATCGAACTGATCGACGACGAACACGTGGTTCTGCTCGAAATAATTACTCAGGCGTAGGCCGACCCGGTTATGCACCCAGGTCCAATCGAAATCGTTCCACAGGCGGTTCACCGCATTGTCGGAGGCGACGATGCTCTCGACGTCGCGCAGGATTTCGGCGTGGCGCTGGGCGATCGCCTGGGCGAACAGCTGGCGTTCCTGATGCAGCGCCACGTCGTCGGCGCGATAAGCCGACCACTGCACGGCGACGATCACGCAGACGACGGCAAAGACGATGATGAGGACGATCGGCGCGACCGCGCTGCGGCGCACGCGGCTGTCGCCGCCCGCCCAAATCCTGGCAAGCCGAGTCCGAGCTTCACGCCACACGGGCCGTCCCCGTCGACCGTTCTGGTGGCGAATACCTAGGTCAGAGAGCTTGTTAAACGCTTGCGGCCGGCCGGGGCAGCGGGCGCAAGCTCCTCAAAATGCAGGAAATTTGGCCGGTTTCGCTAATTTGGCGTAAACGCCGAGGCCGCTTTTGTCAGCCTGGGGAATACCGCGCTACCGCGCCGGGCGTTGTCCGTGCGCCGCAACGGCCAGGGCAGGCGGCTCCTCCCGCGCGTTCGTGTAGGGCGGACGCGATATCCCCATGTGAGCGGCGCGCAGCGCCTCCGACCAGCGCTTGCGCAGGTCCTCGAAATAAGGCTCGCCCGGCTCGATGCGGTAGGCCAGCTCCGCCGTGCACGTGTCGCGGCGCACGACCAGCAAGTCGATCGGCATGCCGACGCCGAGGTTCGAGCGCATCGTGGAGTCCATCGAGATCAGCCCGATCTTGAGCGCGTCGTAAAGGTCGATCGAGTAGCTCACCGCGCGGTCGAGCACCGGCTTGCCGTACTTGTGCTCGCCGACCTGCAGGTAGGGCGTGTCGATCGTCGACTCGATGAAATTGCCGGCGCCGTAGACCATGAACAGGCGCATGCGGTCGCCCTTGATCTGGCCGCCGAACAGGAACGAGACGTCGAACTGCACGTCGGCCGCCTCGAGCGCCGCGGCCTCCTTGTCGTGCACGTCGCGGATGGCATAACCGATGCGCTGCGCCGCCTGAAACAGCGTCGGCGCGTTGAGCAGCGTCTCGACTTCCCCGGTCTGCGGGTTGGTGATGCCTTCCGTGAGGGTGCTCACCACCGATTGCGAGAGCGACAGGTTGCCGGACGAGGCGAGCGCCATGATGCGCTGGCCGGGCACGCCGAAGACATGCAGCTTGCGGAAGATCGAGATGTTGTCGAGCCCGGCATTGGTGCGCGTGTCGGCAATCATCACCAGGCCGTCGCGCACAACTATCCCGCAGCAATAGGTCATACCCGGTCCCCGTCGCGCAGAATCATCGCACTGTATAGCGTCGGGCAGGGCATCGCCAACGCTTAGTTCTGCATTTGCCCGGCGGCCTGATCGACGTGGATCGTCACGGTCAACGCCTCGGTGCCGCCGCCCTTGCGCGCGCCGCGCACCGGGGAAGCGCCGAGATAATCGAGCCCGATGGCGACGCGCACGTGCTGATCGGTCGGGCTGATGCCGTTCGCCGGATCGAAGCCGACCCAGCCGATATCGGGCACGAAGGCCTCGGCCCAGGCGTGGCCGGCTTCCTGCTGAACCACGCCGTCGGCGCGATGGAAATAGCCGCCCACGTAGCGCGCCGGGATGTCGAGGCTGCGCGCGGCGCTGATAAAAACATGCGACAGGTCCTGGCACACGCCGCGCCGCATCGCAAAGGATTCCGCCGCCGTGGTCGCGGTGTGGGTCGGGTCGGGATCGAACACGATTTCACGGTGCAGCCGTTCGGTCATGTTGTGCAGCAGCGCCAGCGTGTCGTCGCCCGCGGCTGCGTGCGCCTCGCGCGCGAAAGCGAGGATCGCGGTGTCGGGCCGCGTGAGCGCGGTCTCGCGCAGGAACAGGCTCGGCGGAAACCGCTCGATCGCCCCGTGCACGATGCCGTGGGTGTCCTGGGTCTCGACCTCGCCGTCGACGGTGACGCCGAGTTCGGTGAATGATCCCTCGGCGGTGAACGTGTGGGTGATGTTGCCGAACGCGTCCTCGTGGTGGTCGAGCCGGCAGTCCTCGGAAATGTCGATCCGCCACAACACGACGTATTGACCTTCGTGATTGCGCGGGGTGAGGCGCAGCGTCTGGATCACGCCCCTCACCGGCGCGTCATAGCGGTAGATCGACTCGTGCGAGATGCGGATGCGCATGAAGGGGACGACAGAAGACGGACGACAGAGGACAGATGGAGCAAGATATATAGATTCGACCGAGCAGAGTCTTTATCCGTCGTCTGTTCTCCGTCGTCCGTCGTCCGGTCTCAGACCAGGTACTGCTGGCTGATGGTAGTGCCGAGTTGGTTATTGTCGGCCACGAACTCGCCGATGAACTCGTGCAGGCCGCCCTGGAACACGTCGTCCATGCGGCTGTTCTCGAGCCGCGTGCGGATTTTGCGCGCCTGCCGCTGGGCCAAGCCCTGGCGGCCGTAGGCGCGGGCGATGTAGTCGAGATTCTGCACCAGATTCTGATAGCAGCTCGCGAGCGAGCGCGGCATCTGGTCGTTGAGGATGAGGAGATCGGCGATCAGCCAGGGCTTGAGGCTTTCGCGATAGACCCAGTGGTACGAGGTCAGCGCCGAGACCGAGCGCAGGATCGCCGCCCATTGGAAATAATCGAGCGGGCCGCCCACGTGCTGCTCGGCCGGCAGCAGCAGGTGATATTTGACGTCGAGGATGCGCGCGGTGTTGTCGGCGCGCTCGATGAACACGCCAAGGCGCGAGAACCAATAGGCGTCGTTGCGCAGCATGGTCCGATAGGCCGAGCCGTCGAAGCGCAGCGAGCTCTCCTGAACGAGCCGCAGGAACTGCGCCAAGTCATCGCGCGTCGCGCCGACCCCGCCGAACCGTTTGATCTCGTGCCAGCCGCCGTTGATCGCGTCCCACATTTCCATGGTCAGCGCGGTACGCACCGCCCGCGCGTTGGTGCGCGCCACCTCGAAACAATTGCGGATCGAGGAAGGATTGGCGGGCGAGAAGGCAAGGAACTCGGTGACGGTCTCTTCGTTCGCCTCGTCGAAGGCGGCGAAGAAAGAATTGACGCAGCCGGCGGTCGAAACCGCGCTTTCCCATTCGTTGGTGGCGCCGCTGTAGGCAAGCGGAAGCGCGGTGAGCCGCTGCGTCGCCTCGAGGATGCGCGCGAGGTACTCGGCGCGCTCCACGTAACGCGAGAGCCAGTAGAGATTATCGGCGGTGCGCGAGAGCATCTTATCCCTCCCCCGCAGGGGGAGGGTGGCGACCCCGGGCTTGACCCGGGGGCGCCGGGTGGGGGCTTTCTTTGTTTGTTGCGCGTGACAAAGACCCCACCCGGCCGCGCGCTGCGCGCGCGTCCACCCTCCCCGCTACGCGGGGAGGGATGAAGTGGCGAGGCCCGCGCTTACTCATCGAGCACCCACGTGTCCTTGGTGCCGCCGCCCTGGCTCGAGTTGACGACCAGCGAACCTTCCTTCAGCGCGACGCGCGTGAGGCCGCCCGGTACGATGCGCACGCGGTCGCGGCCGGTGAGCACGAAAGGCCGCAAGTCGACGTGGCGCGGGGCGACGCCGTGCTCGACGCAGGTCGGGCAGGTCGAGAGCGAGAGCGTCGGCTGCGCGATGAAACCGCGCGGGTCGTGCTTGAGCTTGTCGCGGAAAGCGCCGAGCGTGGTCTTGTCCGCCATCGGGCCGATCAGCATGCCGTAGCCGCCCGAGCCGTGCACCTCCTTGACCACCAGTTCATCGAGCCGGTCGAGCACATAGGCGAGATGGTCGGCCTCGCGGCAGCGCCAGGTCGGCACGTTTTTGAGAATCGGCTCCTCGTTCAGATAAAACTTCATGATCTCCGGCATGTAGCTGTAGACCGCCTTGTCGTCGGCGATCCCGGTGCCGACCGCGTTCGCGAGCGTCACGTTGCCGGCGATATAGGCAGACATCAGTCCGGGCACGCCGAGCGTCGAGTCGGGCCGAAAGGCGAGGGGATCCAAAAAATCGTCGTCGACGCGGCGATAGATCACGTCGACGCGCTTGAGCCCCTCGGTGGTGCGCATGTAGACGGTCTCGCCCTTGACCACGAGGTCGCTGCCTTCGACGAGCTCGATGCCGAGCTTGTCGGCCAGGAATGAGTGTTCGTAATAAGCCGAGTTGAAGACGCCGGGCGTGAGCAGCACGATGGTCGGTTCGGCGGTCGCGCTCGCCGGCGCGACCGTGCGCAAGGTCGCCAGCAGTTCGTCGGGATAATTCTCGACCGGGGCGACGCGGTAGCGCGAGAACAATTCGGGGAACAGGCGCAGCATCACCTCGCGGTTCTCCAGCATGTAAGAGACGCCGGAGGGCGTGCGCACGTTGTCTTCGAGCACATAAAAGGTGTCGGCGTCGACGCGTACCACGTCGATGCCGGCAATGAAGACATAAATGTCGTGCGGCACGCGCTGACCGTTCATCTCCGGCCGGAACACCGGGTTCTGGAACACCAAATCTTCCGGGATGACGCCGGCGCGCAAAATCTCGCGCTTGGAATAGATGTCCTTGACGAAAAGGTTGATGGTTTTGACGCGCTGCTCGAGGCCGCGTGCGAGCGTCGCCCATTCGTGGCGCGCGATGATGCGCGGCAGCACGTCGAACGGGATCAGCCGCTCCTGCGCCTCGGACTCGCCGTAGACCGCGAAGGTGATGCCGATGCGCCGAAACAGAAGCTCGGCCTCGCGTCGGCGGTGGTCCAGCACCTCGGCGGCGATTTCGTCGAGCCAGCCTTTGAACCCGGTATAGGCGGCGCGTACCGCGCCGTCGGTCCCGGACATTTCGTCGAACGGGAGCGGCGCGGCGGTCGTCGTCGCCTGCGCTAGTGCCGGCATGGTTTCCCCTCGAACCTCACCCGGGCCCACCGATGTTAGCTGCAAGCGGCGCGCCAACCAATGGCCGCGTTATTGAACTCTATGCCTTCGATCCTGCCCAACTCTTGGGCCATTGGGCACCAAACGAGCAGCACGCGCCACCTCTCCCCGCTTGCGGGGAGAGGTCGCCGCGCGTAGCGCGGCGGGTGAGGGGGGCTTTCCAAACGCTCAGGTCAATTGAGAGTCCCCCTCACCCCGACCCTCTCCCCGCAAGCGGGGAGAGGGGGCGCTGTGGCCCGCGCCGAGCGTCAATCGATCACGAGCACCTCGTCGTCCGGGGCAGGTGCGTAGAGGCGCTCGATGTCGGCGGCGCGGCGCTCGAGCACGCGGCGCTGGTTGACGTAGCCCTTGTCGGTGATCTCGTTCGCATCGATCGACGGCGGCTCGGCAAGGAGCAGCACGCGGGCGATGCGATGCGAGGTGCCGGTTGCGCCGGCGTTCCAGCGCGCGATCGCCGTTCGCACGTGGGCACGCACCGTGGGATGCGCCGTCAGCTCGGCGAAGGTCTCCGGTGCGCCGGCGCCGATCAGGGCGCGGCAGCCGGCCGGGTTGAGCCAGGCGACGAGGCCGATGAAGCCGCGATTCTCCCCCGCGATCACCGCGTCCTGAAGCGCCGGCGAGGCGGCGGCGAGCACGCCGACGCGCAGCACGCCCACGTGCACCCAGGTGCCGGTCGCGAGCTTGAAATCCTCGGCGAGACGCCCGTCGAACAACAGACCCTTGGCGGGATCATTCGGGTCCGCGAGCCGCATCGCGTCGCCCGGCCGGTAGAAGCCGTCCTCATCGAACGCCGCCGCGGTGAGGTCCGGCCGCTTCCAATAACCGGGCGTCACGTTCGCGCCGCGCACGCGGACCTCGAGCTTGGCGCCGGCGGGTACAAGCTTGACCTCGCAGCCGGGCGCCGGCACGCCGACGTTGCCGGCGCGCTCGATCGGATAATGCGCGGCGAGTGCGAGCGGCGCCGTCTCGGTCGTGCCCCACGACGAGGTCATCGGCACGCGCGCACCGAGCGTGCGCACGGACACCGCCTCGAGCCGCTCCCACAAATCCTGCGGCAGCGCGGCGCCGGCGTAGAAGATGAGCCGCAGGCGCTTGAAGAACGCGCGGGCGAGGCCATCGTCTTTTTCCAGATGCGGCAGCAGCGCCGCGTAGCCGGCCGGCACGTTGAAATAAACCGTCGGCGAAATTTCCGCGAGGTTGCGCACGGTCTCGCCGACGAGCGCCGGCAGCGGCTTGCCGCCGTCGATATAGAGCGTGCCGGCGTGGCGCAGCGCCAGATTGAAGTTATGGTTGCCGCCGAAGGTATGGTTCCACGGCAGCCAATCGACCAGTACCAGCGGATCGTCGTCGAGAAACGGCCACAGCTGCGCGATTTGTTGTTGATTGGCGGTAAGCATGCCATGGGTGTTGATCACGCCCTTGGGCGCGCCGGTCGAACCCGAGGTGAACAGGATTTTGGCGACCGTGTCGGCGTTGGTGGCGGCGACCGCCGCCTCGACCGCCGGTTTAGGCTTTGTTTCCAGCAGATCATCAAACATAGTGACGCCGGACCGGGTGGCGCCATTGCGGCTAGCGACGACCTCCATGTTTGTTAAATCGAGCGCAGCGAGCGCGCTCGCGAACGGCGCCGTGTCGGCCACGTAGACGAGCGCCGGCTCGAGCAAATCGGCAATTTGTTTGAGCTTCGCGTGGTCCTGACTCTGCAGCGAATAGGCGACCGAGACCGGCGCCACCGGCACGCCGGCCGTGACCCCCGCGAGCATCATGAGCGCGTGGTCGATGGCGTTGCCCGAGAGGATCATCACCGGCCGCGCGGGCGAGAGGCCGCGGTCGATCAGCGCCTGGGCGAGCGCGTCGACCCGCTGCCGCGCCTGCGCGTAACTGACGGTACGCCAGCCGTCGCCGGCGCGCTCGGCGAGGAAAATGCGCGTCGGCTGTGCCGCCGCGCTCGCGCGTAACAGGCGCGCAAGGCTCGGGTCGTAGCCGCCGAGCGGCGTTGCCGAACGGATCAGCAGGCTGCCGTCCGCCGCGCGCTCGGTGCGGATGTCCGGCATCGCGTAGGCGATCGGCCGGAACGGCGGCTTTACCTGCGGCGCGACGCGGGCGGGGGCGGTCATAGCGTGCTCGTCTCTTGCGAGGCCATCTTGCACGATGGCAAGCTGTCCGTCTCGCCGAACCAAACGGGTGAGGGACCATGAACGACAGCGCTTCGGGCCAGCCGGCGGTCACCGCCGCCCTTCTCGTCATCGGCGACGAGATCCTTTCCGGCCGCACCAAGGACAAGAACATCGGCTACATCGCCGAATACCTCACGACGATCGGCGTCGACCTGAAAGAAGTGCGCGTCGTCCCCGACGAGGAGGCGGAGATCGTTGCGGCCGTCAACGCGCTGCGCCATCGCTACACTTATCTTTTCACCACCGGCGGGATCGGCCCGACCCACGATGACATCACCGCCGACTGCGTCGCCAAGGCATTCGGCGTGTCGATCGACTACGATCCGCGCGCGCTTGCCATCATGCGCGAGCGCTTTTCCGAGGCCGACCTCAACGAGGCGCGCAAGCGCATGGCGCGCATCCCGGCGGGCGCCGATCTCGTGCTCAACAAAGTCTCGAAGGCGCCCGGCTTCTGGATCGGCAACGTGATCGTGATGGCGGGGGTGCCGTCGATCATGCAGGCAATGCTCGACGACGTGGCGCCGAAGCTTAAGACCGGCGCCAAGATGCTGTCCGTGTCGGTGCGCGCCGACGCGCGCGAAGGCGACATCGGCACCCAGCTCGGCGAGGTCGCCAAAGCGCACCCGGGAACCTCCATCGGCAGCTATCCGTTCTTCGACGACGCGCGCGGGCCCAACACCAATATCGTGGTGCGCGCGCGCGATCCGGCGAGCCTCGCCGCCGCGAAAGCCGCGGTCGAGGAGATGCTCGCAAGAGTGAAGGCGAGTTTGTGAGTTACCCCTCCCCCGCGAGCGAAGCGAGCGCGGGGAGGGTGGCGGCGCCCGCGCAAGCGGGCGGCGCCGGGTGGGGGCACTTTTTTGCTCCGAGCGTGCATCGCCCCCCACCCCTGACCCCTCCCCACCACGCTTCGCGTGGGGGGAGGGAACCCAACCACCGTGCGCGCTTCTGAAGAGTAGAGTTAGGAGCCTCGCCGCCATGCCCCACATCCTCACCCGCCGACATCTCATCGGCGCCGCGGCGGCACTCGCGCTGCCGGAATTTGCCTTCGCTCAAGCCGACCTCGCGGCGACGCCCGCGTGCCACGACGGCGACGCGCCGACGATGCGGGAGACGGAGGGCCCGTTCTTCAAGCCGTCCTCGCCCGAGCGCGCCGACCTGCGCAACGGCGGCCCGCCCGGCCGGTCGCTTGATGTTTCCGGTTTCGTCGTGAGCCGGTCGTGCCGCCCGGTCTCCCGCGCGCTTATCGACGTGTGGCAGGCCGACGATGGCGGCCGCTACGACAACCGCGGCTTCCGCCTGCGCGGGCATTTGTTCACCGACGAGGCCGGCCGCTTCACCTTGCGCACGATCGTGCCGGGCGCCTACGAGGGCCGCACCCGGCACATCCACGTGAAGGTGCAGGCGCCGGGGCGGCCCATCCTCACGACCCAGCTTTATTTCCCCGACGAGCCGCTCAACCGCACCGACGGGCTCTACCGCGGCGAACTCGCGATGCGCCTTAACCAGGCCGACGACCGCCTGCTCGGCCGGTTCGATTTTGTCCTCGACCTCGGCTAAAGAAAGCCCCGCGGCGGGCGCCGGTCGCCGCTTTCCAACAACAAACCGGCCTGGGGGAGACGCGTGCAGCAGGCGGCCGAAAAGGCCTTTCCGGTCTCGTGGGACCAGTTCCACCGCGACGCGCGCGCGCTCGCGTGGCGCTTGACCGACGCCGGCCCGTTCGAGGCGATCGTGGCGATCACCCGCGGCGGGCTCGTCGCCGCCGCGATCGTCGCGCGTGAACTTAACCTCCGGCTGATCGAGACCGTGTGCGTCGTGAGCTACGCCGCGGAAAGCTCGAGCGAGGGCCCGGAAACCCGCCAAGGCGAACTGCGCGTGCTCAAGAGCGTTGCCGACTCGGTTGCCCGCATCGGCAGCGGCCAGGGCAACCGCGTGTTGATCGTCGACGACCTCGTCGACACCGGCAAGACCGCGCAGATCGTGCGCGCGCTCCTGCCCAAGGCGCATTTTGCAACGGTCTACGCCAAGCCCATGGGCCGGCCCATGGTCGACACCTTCATTACCGAGGTGTCACAGGACACGTGGATCCATTTCCCCTGGGACACGGGGCTTGCGTTCCAGCCGCCGATCCGCGCCGGAGGGGCGTAATTAGCGCATGATCCCGAAAAGTGGGAACCGGTTTCCCGCCTGCGCGTAGCCCTTTGCACGCTCCGTCGTTTGGCTCGACGCTTCGGCGGGCGAAGGCAGGTCGGAAAAGATCATGCGCAAAAGATAACCCTACCGGCCGCCGAGATACGGGCGCACGTCGAGCGCCGAATTGATCTTATAGGCGAGCACGCGCATCTGCGTGTCGAAGTTGCTCCCGGCACTGGGATCGAACAGGTAAGCGACACCCACGAACGCGGAAATGGCCAACAGCTTGGACATGGCCGACTCCTGATTTGGTTGCCGACGCTGCCTAGTGCCCCGATTCCGAAGTTCGCATCATTTTGCGGCACGCTCGTTTGCGAACTTCGGAATCGAAGGGCACTAGGAATCTATTAGGCTAGTGTGGCTTTGGTTCAGAAGTCCGCATCTCGGACTCGCTGCAAGAATGATGCGGACTTCTGAACCGCCACACTAGTCTGCGCGATGAGCTTTGAAGCCCGCGTTGCCGCGCGCGAGGCAATTCAAACCCAATTGGGCGAAAGTACGCGGCGAAGTCGGCGCGAAATAGGCGCGAAGGCGACGCAAACTCGCTGCGTGTTTGCCGTTAGAGCGTGATGATTTTTCTTCGAATCGTCATCACGCGGATGCGCCATTGCTCGGAATCAGCAACGATCTGCAAGCGGCCATAACCACCGCCTTGGCCGGGGAAGCCAACGAGCCGCATCACCACCGCCGCCGCCGCCGTGCTGCACAGCAGCAAATGGGTTTGTTTTGCACTAGCACAACCTATCCTGGCTTAGTCGCGCCGCCTAGCCTATGACGGGCAGACGCAGGTGCCGCAGCGTCCACGCGATCGCGCCGCTCATCAGCAGCGATCTGCAAGCATTGACGGCGGCGCGCGGTGCGGCCCGGTTCCCGGCATCCTTGTTCCGGGTTGTTTTGCCATTGTTTCCCAATTGATTCCCGGGAGCGGAGGCATTGTTCTTTGTGCGCCGCACAAAGTCGCGAATCTGTCGGCCAAATCATACGTTTCCATGCGTGTGCGCCGAATGCCCATGGTGTTCGCGCATTGTATTTTCATTGTTGTTTACAATGGCGCCTGCCGTTTTGCTGCATTGCGCTCCGAACGGCTTTGCAGATTTCCGGCAAACTTCATTCCCGCACTATTACCAAACGTGTTTTTAGCTGCGCGTCGGGGACCGAATTAACAGGGATTTACAGGCGGCCGACGCTACGGTAGGTGCTGAGAATCCCCGGCTTCGTCGTGAGCGTCCGGATTTCTGTGTGTCGCTAAAGTCGATTTAGAGTTTTTTCGACAATCTATATACTATCGGGAATGGGCGTGTCAAGGGTTTTGTGTGGCCTTGCCAACATGGCCGCCGCGATCGCCTTGGCGACTCCGGGCGGCGTGGGTATAGCTTTTGCGCCACGCGGGCGTGGCGGAATGGCAGACGCAACGGACTTGAGCATTTGAGTGCGCCGCGGGAAACCGCGGACGCAGAACTGCCCAAACTCGGGGAAACCTCTCGACGGCAATCCCGAGCCAAGCCCGGAAACGGGAAGGTGTAGAGACTAGACGGGCAGCACCTAAACCCCGGATCACCGCTTGCCCGGACGCGTCCGGGGGCCGGGGCAGGGTGAAGGGATAGTCCAGACCACGAACCCTGCGAAGCGCCAACGGCGCGAAGCAGGGGCGGCGAAAGCCGAAGCTGGTACGAAAATCCGTTGGGGGTAACCCCGTGGGGGTTCGAGTCCCCCCGCCCGCACCAACTCTTTCGTCGCAGGTGGTCTGGATGATGTCCGACACTCAGCAGCAGAAAGGTACCGACAGCGTTTTTGGAGCCGATACTTCCGCGGCAAATCGCGGTCCGCGTGTAGGATCGACCCGAATGCGGGTTCGCGCCCGCCTTATCAATCTTATCGGCGAGGAATTGATCAGCGATGAGCCCGTTGCGGTCGTTGAGCTCGTTAAGAACTCGTACGACGTAGACGCCAAAAAGGTGGAAGTCAGGTTCGAGGGAAGTGATCCCACGCACCCAAGCAGGTTAGTGGTTCAGGATGATGGCATCGGGATGGACATTAGTACCGTTCTCGATGCTTGGCTGGAACCCGGCACTATCGCAAAAAGACGCGAGAGTCACTCACCGGCCGGCCGATTATATCAGGGTGCGAAGGGAATCGGGCGTTTCGCGGCAGCCCGTCTTGGAGATTCACTGCTTTTAGAAACCCGCCGACGCGGGCAAGATGACGTCGTCTATGTTTTGTTAAACTGGGGCAGCTTTGACGAGACGCGTTACTTGGATGAGATTGACATCGATTATGAGGTACAAAGAGGCCTTTCTGCTCCATTTGGAACTAAACTTACGATCGAGGGACGCCGCATGCACGAATGGAATGAGGAGAATTTTGAGAGATTGCATCAAAGGTTAAGTCGTTTGATCTCTCCTTTCAGCGACATAAGCGATTTTGAGGTGGACCTCCAAATACCCGCGGCGCCGCATCTTTCGGGCCCTGTGGAGCCTCCGCAGCTGGTTCTTAAGCCAAGATACCTCCTCACGGGGCGCCTCAATGCCGATGGTGTGTTCGCTGGTGAGATTGCAATTGATGGAAAAACGACCGCGATAAGTCACTCACTGGGAAGGGGAGAGGAACGACCTGTATGTGGACCTTTTCAGGTTGAGGTGCGTGGTTGGGATCGCGACAGAGAGGGATTGGCTCCGATTGCTTCAAGAGAGAATATGGCTATTAGTCAGATTAGGAAGACGCTTGAAAGAAGCAACCGTGCACTTGCACCGCTCGTCTGTGCTTCGGCAACACAATGTCGGGCGTTCCAGGCAAAGTCCTACAGTGAAGACGAAAGCGATAGCCTAGCGAGTGAAGGAGTCGTCTCACAACGATTTCCGGCTGGGTATGTTTTCCGCGTATGCGCGACATTAGCGCGCTGCGTGCCTGGCGGCTGAGTATGTCCATATCGGTGTGCCCTGCATGGGCTACGAAAATAGTCGGTCGCCCCGTTCGAACCCACTTGTCCCGGCAGCGGGTGCCGTCGCCGGACCCATGGATGTTACCCGGTACCAACTTTATGGGCCATTAACGTAGATTCTTAGTCCGTCCGCTACTGATTTAGCAGCGGGAAATCCTTCGCCGGCTTGCGGCCGGGGAGTGCGTGTAGCCAGGCCCACATGTCGGCCGCCTCCTTGTCCGACAAGACGGCGGTCGAGAACGCCGGCATGTCGTTGGGCGGCTCGCGCAGGAACGCCTGGAACGCCTCGACCGGGAGTTCGATCGCCGCAAGCGCCGGCACCGGATAGTTGAAGCCGCCACCCTGGCCGACACGGCCGTGGCAGGTGAAGCAGCGCAGCTTCAAGTAGACTTGCTTGCCCTTGGCGGCGTCGGCGGCCCCCTCTTCGGCGAACGAGGCGCCGGAGAGCGCGAGGGCAAACAAAGCCGCCCAGAAGATTCGTACAAACAACCGAACCATTGTCGTCTCCTCAGCCCCCGCATGTCGTCTCCGGGACGAAGTGCCCGGGGGCTCATGCGGGCTACGATCACCGCGGATCCGTGACCACGTCGACGAGCGCCGGCTGTCCGCTCTTGACGACCGCAATCGCGCGCTTGAGCGCGGGGGCGAGTTCGGCCGGGTCGCTGATCGGACCTTCACCGTGCACGCCGAAGCCGCGCGCGACCGTCGCGTAATCGACGTGCGGGTCGGCGATGACGGTGCCGATCTCGGAATTGTCGATGCCGCGGCCGAGCCGCGCCGCCATGGCGACCAGATACATATATTCCTGATGATAGGCGCGGTTGTTGTGCACGATGTAGAGCAGCGGAATGCGGTGGTGCGCCGCCGTCCATAACGTCGAGGGCACGAACATCAGGTCGCCGTCGCCGCCGAACGCGAGCGTGAGCCGGCCGTGCCGCTTGTTGGCGAGCGCCGCGCCGACCGAGGCGGGCGCGTTGTAGCCGACGCCGGCGCCGCCGGAGACGCCGTTCCAGCGGTAGCTCTTGTCGAAATTCCACAGCCGCTGCGGCCAGGTGTTGCGGATGGCGTTGCCGACCAGCGACCAGTCCTCGTCCTTGATCTGGGCGTAGACCTCCGCGCACATGCGCGCGGTGGTGATCGGGCTCGCGTCCCAGCCGATGGTGGCGTCGGACTTCGTCTGCTCGACCATGGCGAGCTTGGCCTTGGCGAGCTTCTCGCCGCGCCCCTGATAGGCGGAGCGGCGAACCTCGTCGACGAGACGCTTCACCTGGTCGGTGAGCAGCGGCAGGCTCGCCTCGCCGTCGCCGGCGATGGCAAGATCGACGTCGGCGAGACGGCCAAAGTCCTGATAATTGCTTTTGAGATAAAGATCGCGGTTGCCGAGCGAGATCGTCTTCGCCGACCCTTTGCGCACCGGATAGGTGGTGCGCACGATGCGGTCGTGAAACGCGTTGAGCGCGCCGTAGAAGTCGTTCATCTCGATGCCGAGCACCACGTCCGCCTGGCTGATCACGGCGCGCGCGCGGAACGTCTGATTGAGCGGGTGACGCGTCGGGAAATTCATCCGCCCGCCCTGGTCGACGACGGCGCACTGCAAAGTCTCGGCGAGCTCGACGAGGCGCGCCATGCCGGCCGGCGTGCGCGCGAGGCGGTCGCACACGATGACCGGGTTCTCCGCGGTGGCGAGCAGCCGCGCGGCTTCGGCGAGCGCGCCCGCGTCGGCGACCGGCGGCACCACCTTGGTCACCTTGGGGATGCGCAGCTTGCCGCGGTCGGCGATCGGGTTTTCCTGCAGCTCGGCGTCGAGCGAGAGCAGCACCGGCCCCATCGGCGGCGTGGTCGCGACCTTGTAGGCGCGCACCGCCGACTCGGCGAAATGCTGCAGCGAGGCCGGCTGGTCGTCCCATTTGACGAAGTCGCGCACGATCGCGGCCGGATCGATCGCCGAGTGCACCCACTCGACGCCGGGGGCGCGTTTGTCAGCCTCGATGATGTTGCCGATCATCACGTAGACCGGCACGCGATCGCACCAGGAATTGTAGAGCGCCATCGCGGCGTGCTGCAGGCCGACGGTGCCGTGGCACATCATGGCGATCGGCTTGCCTTCGATCTTGGCGTAGCCCTGCGCCATGTGCACGGCGATTTCCTCGTGCGGGCAGGTGATGATTTCCGGCTTGTTGCCGCCGTAGTTGACGATCGCCTCGTGGATGCCGCGGAAGCTCGAGGCGCAGTTCATGGCGAGATAATCGAAGTCGAGCGCCTTGAGCACGTCGACCATGAACTCGCCGCCGCTCGAGGTTTGGTTCACCGGATCGTTGGCCGGAGGTTGCGTCTCGGCGGCGACGAGCTTGGGGCCGGGCGCGGCGGCCTTAAGCTCCGCGCGTGGGGGCGCCGCTTGCGCGGGAGCGGTGGCGGGCGCGAGCGCGGCGGCGCCGGTGAGCGCCGCGCCTTTGAGGAATTTGCGCCGATCGGCGCGCGGCAGATCGCTGCTCATGATGCCTCCTTGGGCCGCGGCTGCGATGGTGCCGCGCGTGCGTTTGTCGTCTTAAAGATCGCACCGCCTCGGGATGTATGGCAAGGCGAGGGCCACAGCTCACCTCTCCCCGCTTGCGGGGAGAGGTCGCCCGCCATAGCGCAGCGAAGGCGGGCGGGTGAGGGGGATGCCCCACTGGCGCCGCGCTTCTGAGAGTCCCTCTCACCCCGCTCGCTTCGCTCGCGACCCTCTCCCCGCAAGCGGGGAGAGGGTGCGCGCGTGGCGCGTCCTCCACGCAAATCGGAGTCGGAGTTGTGGGGCAGATCGGCCGTCGTACATCGGCTTTGCCGCGCGGAACAAACAATATACCGTCGCCCTTCGAGACGCGCGCCTTCGGCGCTTAGCCTACCCTACGGGAACTTGCATGCCCCCAATACCCATGAGCCGCACGGTGCCGGGCCTGCTCGACGAGCAGGCGGCGCGGTTCGGCGCGCGCGAAGCGCTCGTCGGCGGCGGCGCGCGCCTGACCTATGCGCAACTGCGCGACGAGGTGCGCGCCTTCGCCAAGCGGCTTCATGCGCTCGGCGTGCGCAAGGGCGACCATGTCGCGATCCTCATGGCCAACCGGCCGGAATGGATCGTCGCGGACCTTGCGGTATGCATGCTCGGCGCGGTGATGGTCGCCGTCAACACCTGGGTCACCGCGCGCGAGCTTTGCTATGTGCTCGCCCATTCCGACGCGAAAATCCTGATCGCGAGCGACCATTTCCTCAAATACGACTACTTCGCCATGCTCGGCGAACTCGAGCCGCTCGCGGCGGCGCTGCCGCGGCTCGAACGCATCGTGCACGTCGGCGCGCGCGGCTACAAAGACTCGCTGCCCTTCGCCGACGTTTTCGCGCGGGCCCGCACGGTTGCCGACGAGGAGATAGCGCGCGCCGCGCGCGCGATCGATCCGCAGGACGTGTGCTATCTGCTCTACACCTCGGGCTCGACCTCGACGCCGAAGGGCGTGCAGCTGCAGCACTACGCGCTGATCGAGAACATGTGGCACATCGGCGAGCGCATGCACGTGAGCGAACGCGACCGGCTGTGGCTCGCGGTATCCTTGTTCTGGGGTTTAGGCTGCGAGAACGCGCTGTTCAATTTGCTCACCCACGGCGGCTGCGTGGTGCTGCAAGAGCATTTCGAGCCGGGCGAGGCGCTGCGCCTGATCGAGGCCGAGCGCTGCACGTTGTTCTACGGCACGCCCAACATGGCGCAGGCGATGGCCGAGCATCCCGATCGCCCGGCGCGCGATCTTTCGAGCCTGCGCTCGGGCGGCACCGTCGGCACGCCGGAGCAGATCCGCCGCGTGGTCGATCTCGGCGCACGCGAGATTTGCAACATCTACGGGCTCACCGAAACTTACGGCAATTGCGCGGTCACCGACGCGGCGGAGCCGCTCGACATTCGCACGTCGAGCGTCGGGCCCCCGCTGCCGGGCGTCGAGCTACGCATCGTCGACGAACGCGGGCGGCCGCTCAAGCCCGGCGAGGTCGGCGAGATTCGCGTCAAGGGCTACGTCACGGTCGGGTATTACAAAGACGAGGAGAAGAACCGTGCTGCTTTCGATGCGGACGGCTATTTCGTCACCGGCGACCTCGGCACGCTCGACGCACAGGGGCGACTCTACTTCCGCGGCCGCATCAAGGAGATGATCAAGACCGGCGGCATCAACGTGGCGCCGGTCGAGGTCGAGGAGACGCTGATGGCGCACCCAGCCGTCAAGCTCGCCTGCGTCACCGGCGTTCCCGACGCGCGGCGCGACGAGGTGATCGCGGCTCTCGTCGTGTGCGAGTCCGGCCAAACGGTCGCCGAGGCCGATCTCCTCGCCCATTGCCGGCGCGCGCTCGCGGCCTACAAGATCCCGCGGCTGGTGAAGTTCGTCAACGAAGCCGACCTGCCGCTCACGGTCACGGGGAAGCTGCAAAAGAACCGGCTGGCGGAGTTTTTTACCGTTCCCGGGCGCAGCGCAGCACGAAGTGATGCGCTGCAGACCCGGGGTCCAGTCGAAGAATGGACCCCGGATTAGCGGCGCACCGCTACGCGCTGCACCGCATCCGGGGAACACGGAGACCCCATGCCCTCGATTGCCTGCGTGGCGCAAACCAACGACGTGCTCGGCGAGGTGCCGCGCTGGCATCCGCTCGAGCGCGCGCTCTATTGGATCGACGCGTTCAAGCCGGCGGTGCACCGGCTCGATCCCGCGACCGGCGAGCTCGACAGTTGGACGCCGCCGGAGAAGCTCGGCTCGTTCGCGCCCTGTGCCGGCGGCGGGCTGCTGATCGCCGGGCGCAATGGGCTCGCCCGCTACGAGCCTATGAGCGGACGGATCGAGCGCATCGCCGATCCCGAGCAGGGTGGGGCGGTCAACATTTTGAACGACGGGCGCTGCGATGCGCGCGGACGGTTCTGGGTCGGCTCGATGAGCAAGACCACGGAGCGCGCGAGCGGGCGGCTTTATCGGCTCGCGCGCGGGCGGCTCGACGCGGTCGACGACGGCATCTGGGTCTCGAACGGCGTGTGCTTCGGCCCGGATGACAAGCAAATGTATTTCGCCGACAGCCACGTGCGGACGATCTTCGTCTACGACTTCGATCTTGCCGCCGGCACGCTCGGCGCGCGCCGCGTGTTTGCGACGATGGATGGCCCCGGGGTGCCGGACGGCTCCTCGGTCGACGCCGACGGCTACGTGTGGAACGCGGCGTTCGACGCCGGTTGTTTGATCCGCTACGCGCCCGACGGCCGCGTCGACCGCACCGTGGCGCTGCCGGTGAGCCGCCCCACCGCCTGCGGCTTCGGCGGGCCCGGCCTCGCGACGCTCTACGTCACCACGGCGCGCTTTCGCCTACCGCCGGAGAAGCTCGCGGCCGAACCTGACGCCGGCGGCCTGCTCGCGCTCGACGTCGACGCCCGCGGACTGCCGGAGCCGATGTATCAGGAGTGATGCGTCATGGCCGGGCCACAGCGCACCCTCTCCCCGCTTGCGGGGAGAGGGTCGGGGTGAGGGGGATTCTCAGGAGCGCGACGCCAGTGGAGAGTCCCCCTCACCCCACGCCCTTCGAGCGTCGACCTCTCCCCGCAAGCGGGGAGAGGTGAAGAACGCGCTCGACCGTTTGTTTGTTCTTACGGTCCATCCGGGAACGGCGGAATTTTCGTCGAAAGCGCGGACACCGTGTAGCCCTGGACCTGCAGCATCCAGGGCGAGTCGATCGCGATATTGCCCGGATTGGGATCGGCAAAGGGCAGATAAAGCGTCAGGTTCGAGACGTAGAGCGTCCCGCCGTCCTTGCTGAAAGCCAAGCTCGCCGGGAACAAGAGGCCCTTGGCAATCCCGTGCTGGTCGATACCGCCGAAATCGCCGAGCTTGGCGATCACCTTGCCGGTCGGATCGAGTACGACGATCTCGTCCTCTTGGTTGGCGCAGATCCACATATTGCCCTTGGAGTCGATCGCGATGCCGTCCGGGGCATTGATGCCAGTGACGTAGATCGACGCCGCGCCGGCGCTGCCGTTGCTGTTCACTTTGATCTGGATGATCTGGTGGAACGCGGTGTTGGCGACGAATAGAGTCTTGCCGTCGTTGCTGAACTCGACGCCGTTCGCGCCGAACGGCGGCGTGAGCGCGCCGCCTCCATTGCCAAGCAGCGGATCGGTCTTCCAATTGGTTGCGCCGCCGCCGTGCGGACCGACCTGCCAGATCGTGCCGTTGAAGGAGTCGGACACATAACCATTGCCCGAGCTGTCGAACGTCAGCGCATTGAGTCCGGAATTGGCGATCGGCCCCGCCAGCACGGTGGATGCGCCGCTATTGGGGTCGACGGACAAGACTTTGCCCCCGCCGAAGTCCAACACCCACAAGGCGCCGGTTGCCGGATTGAACCGCAGCCCGAGGACATGTGGACTCGAATTGGCAATGGTGACCTTCCGGATGATCTTGCCGTTAGGCGAGATCACGAACAGCAACGGCGGTGACGTGATTTCGCCGTTCGCGTTGAAGCCAAAGGTCGGCGCGTAGATGTTGCCGTCGGGCCCGACCGTGATGCCTTCGACGCTGCCGGACGCGAACGGCAGTTCCGCGAGCACGTCGACGTTGCCGCGCTTCCATGCCTGCGCCGGTATCGCCGCAAATACCCCGGCCATGAGCCCGAGCGCGGCGGCCGCAAACCTTAGTCGTGTCATGAATCGCCTCCCCGTGATGTGTGTCCCAGAAGACCACTGGGTGGACGTTGACGATAACATTGAGGCAGGCGGGTGCGGAAGGTGAGCCGACGCGCCATGGCTGTCACGGTCTCGTCATACGCTAGTGTCCCGATTCCGAAGTTCGCCCAAGCTTGCAGCACGACCGAAGCGAACTTCGGAATCGAAGAACACTAGCAGCGCTATAATTCTAGTGCCGCTTTGAACCCGAAGTTCGCAACCCGACTCGCGGCAGGTGTCGTGCGAACTTCGGGTTCGCGGCACTAGGGTGTTCGGCACGCGACCGTATGTCAGCCGGCGGGCTCGCGGCTCGGCGGCCGCCAGCGCGCGCCCTGATAGCCGTATTGGGAATTGAAGCCCCCGTACCAGGCGCGCGTGAAGGAGGGCCGAAGCGGCGGACCGAAACAATACCAACCGGGCCGGCAGCCGTAATAGAGACCGGGATAAACTTCGAGCAGCGGATGCCGCACGTGGAAATGGCGATAGTGCCGTCGCACGCCATTGACCTTCTGAACCGGCGTTTTGATCGACACGGCGGAGAGCGCGGCCGCCCGCATCGCCGCGCATGGCGTGGCGAACAAGCTTGCGGCCGCTAGGGCGGCCGCGACGAGGGGAACGGACACGCTGGTTTTCATCGGGAAATCCTTTTTGCCGGCCACGGCGAAAGGATTAGACCACACCGGTAGGTCCCTGCCATCGGCAATTCGCCCGCCTCGGCCATCCGGCAAAATTCGCTTGACAGCGGCAAATGGTGATAATTATAATGATATTTATTACTATTGGAGTCGCGTGATGGGCAGGCAACCCCGTTCGGCCGACGCGACCAGGCTCGCACCGGCGCAGCCGGTGGTGCCGCGGGCCGTCGTCCCCGCCCCTTACCGGCGCCACATCGGCCACCTCTCGCGCCGGTTCGATCAGGTTTGTCATGGGCTTATCACCGAAGCCGCGGCTCCGGACGGCCTCACGCGGCTGCAGTTCGCGGTGCTCGTCGGGATCGCCGACATGCCCGGCATCGACCAGCGCCGCCTCGCCGACGCGATCGGCATCGTCCCGGTCAACGCCGGCCAGATGCTGCGTGAACTCGAGGAGATGGGGCTCGTCGATCGCCGTCTGAACGGCGCCGACCGGCGCGCGCGCGAGCTGCGGCTTACCGCCAAGGGCGCACGCGTCGTCGCACGCGTGCTTCCGCGCAACCTCGCCGCCTGCGACCGCATCGTGACGCCGCTGACGGCAAAGGAGCGCGAGATGCTGATGGACCTGCTGATCCGCCTCATCGAAGCGAACGAGGCCTATGCGCGGCCCGGGCTCGGCCGGCGCAAGCGCCGATCAGTAACCAGTAATCAGTGACCAGTAACCAGTAACCAGTAACCAGTAACCAGTAACCAGTAACCAGTAACCAGTAACCAGTAACCAGTAACCAGTAACCAGTA
>Ga0210408_10001351_pt1 | contig 26017 bp, 26 predicted proteins | sample IncBWH4MmetaG_FD_155471 | JGI IMG/M metagenome (GOLD analysis project Ga0210408, IMG submission 155471) | Forest soil microbial communities from Barre Woods Harvard Forest LTER site, Petersham, Massachusetts, United States - Inc-BW-H-4-M | ecosystem: Environmental > Terrestrial > Soil >...
GGCCCTTTCCATCTATGAATACCGCAGCGGCCAGAGTCACTTCCACGGTGGCGCGCTTCCTGCGTTTTTCGGGCAAAGAATTGGCGATGCCGAGTTTGCGGCCTTCGCAAAATTGTGCGACCGGGCAAAGCAGGCATTGCGGCGATTTTGGAGCGCAGAACGTCGCGCCCAGCTCCATCATGGCCTGATTCCAATCGCTCGGTGATTTCGGTTCGAGCAAACTATCCGCTGTTTTTTGCAACGATTGCCACCGCTGCGGCTCGCGCAGGTCGCCGCGAATCGCTCCGAGTCGCGCGAGGACGCGCGCGACGTTGCCGTCGAGGACGGCGTGTTTTTCGCCGAACGCAATGCTCAGAATCGCCGCCGCGGTGTATTTTCCGATGCCGGGCAAGGCGAGGACGTCCTCCATTCGTTTCGGGAATTGTCCCGCGTGTTTGGCCACGATTTGCTGCGCCGCTTTCTGCAGGTTGCGCGCGCGGCTGTAGTACCCGAGACCTGACCACAAGCGCAGCACTTCTTCTTGCGGCGCAGCGGCAAGCGTGTAAACGTCCGGGAAGCACTCGACAAACCGTTCGTAATAAGGAATTGCGGCCGCAACGCGAGTTTGCTGCAACATGATTTCAGAAAGCCAGATGCGATACGGATCTTTGGTGCGCCGCCAAGGCAAATCGCGCTGGAATTGCCGAAACCAACCAAGCAGTTGTTTGCGAAATGTGACGAGTTCGCGGCCGTTCAGCATGGTGCTAGCACATTCTCGCACAGCTCGCTCCGGCGGGCGTGGAGTGAAGCTTGAATCCTGACTTCACAGGGAACGGTGAAATCGCAGTTGTGGGTGCGCCCCCACAAAGAAGAGCGGCAGAATTCAACCGGCGGGGTCGTCGAGGAAGACGACGTAGGAGGAGCTCCACACGGAAGCGGGGATGGAGCCATGGGGCTGGCTGGTGACGATGATCTTGAAAAGTTCGGGTGAGGCGGCGAGGTCGGCCATGAGGGATTGCTGGGGATCGGGCGGGAGAAGTTGCGCGACCGCCAGGTGCCCGAGAATCCCGAAAATGATTTCGTCGGCGGGAGCGAGAGCCGTTTCCACGCCGGCGCTGCGGAATTGCAGTAAGGAATTGTTTTCGTAGAAGTGCCACGCCAGGCTGGCGCAGATGGTGACGGCGCGCTCGAAGCGTTCGTTCGTCGCAGGCACTCCCGGTTTCAGCGCAGCGGACTCATCCGCGGATAGATGAGGATCGAGAACAAGGAGGATGCGGCAGTCGTCTTCGCGGGTGAATTCGCGGACCATCAAGGAACCGGAGCGCGCGGAAGCTTTCCAGTGCACGTGGCGCGCGCTGTCCATGGGTTGATAATCCCGCAGCGCATAAAGATCCTGGCCGCGGCCTTTCGTGAGGCTTTCCAGCGCGCCTTGCAAGCCGGGCAGAATTTCCAGGTATTCCTCGGTGGGTTCGACGGAGGGATAAACGAGCGCCTCTGTTTTCAGGTTGAGCTGGCGGGCTTTGCGCAGGAAGCCAAAAGGGAAACGAGTGACGATGCGGAAAGCTTCCTGGCGATAGACGCCGCGGCGGGGAAACGTCACCGGAATGGTTTGCTGCACGCGGTCGTGTTTTGGCAAATACGGAAAATAAACTGGCGTTTCGAGGATGGCGACGGCCTGGGCCTGTTTTGTCTTGGCGGCTTCGACACGCAGCGAAAAGGAGGGCAGCGTCAGCTTTTCATTTTCGAGTTCGACCATGGCGCGCACCGCCTGCCCGGCGAAAATATGTTCCGGCAATACCAGCCGCATTTCGATTCCCGAGAGCGTGATGGAAGAAAGAATGCCGGACATCAAAACGAGGGCGATGAGGCTGGCGAGAATCAGAAAAAGGAGATTGTTTCCGGTGTTGAGCGCCGCGAGCGCAACAAGAAGGATTCCGCCGAGATAGATCCAGCCCTCCAGGGTGATGCGGTACTCCATTTTGTAAACGATCCAGCGGAGCGGCGTGCGCTTGGCCAGGACGGGAACGAGCGTGACGCCCACCCACGCGGCGATGGCCAGCGCAGCCAGCGCCGAAGCGCTGGCGACGACGACCTGGCCGAGTTCCGCGGCGGAGCCGGAATACAGAGCGAGGAGGAGCGCGGCGGCGAGCGCGGTAATGGAGAGAAGAAAGGCGCGGACGGCGGAGCGGTCGGCCTTGGCCCAGAGTTGCGCGATGGTTGAGAGCACGCTCACAACAAGGCGATCACAAAGGAACAGGAACGGATTCGACGATGTCGCGAAGAACGGAATCGGTTGTTTCCGATTTCTTCTGCAACGAAGCGTGGCGCGAGCTGGCGACGACGCGGTGCGAGAAAACGGAAACGGCAAGCTCCTTGAAATCGTCGGGAAGGCAATAGTCACGGCCGTCGAGAAAGGCGCGGGCTTGCGCGGCGCGCTGGAGCATGAGCGTGCCGCGGGGACTGACGCCGAGAGCAAGCTGTTCGCTCTTGCGCGTGCGATTGACGATCTCGAGGGCGTAATCGTGCAGGCTGGAGTCGACCTTGACGTGGGCGACGGCGTCTTGCATGGCCAGCACGTCGGTTACATCGGCGATCGGATCGAGCGAATCGATGGGATTATCGCCAACGCGCTTGCGGAGAATTTCCTTTTCCGTTTCGTGTGAGGGATAGCCCATTTTGATGCGCATCAAAAAACGGTCGAGCTGCGATTCCGGCAGCGGATAAGTGCCGTGATGCTCGACGGGATTTTGCGTGGCGATGACCAGAAACGGCTGTGGCAGCGGGAGCGTTTTGCCGTCGACGGTGACCTGCGCTTCGTTCATGGCTTCGAGAAGCGCGGATTGCGTGCGCGGGGTGGTACGGTTGATTTCGTCGGCGAGGACGACATTGGCGAAAATCGGGCCGGAGCGAAATTCAAATTCGCGAGATTCGGGATTGTAGACGCTGACCCCAAGGACGTCGCTGGGGAGCAAATCCGAAGTGAACTGGATACGCTGGAAGCTGCAATGAAAAGATTTGGCGAGCGCTTGCGCAAGAGTAGTTTTACCAACGCCGGGAACGTCTTCGATGAGCAGGTGGCCGCGCGCCAGGAGCGTGACCAGGGCGAGCTGGATGGCGTCTTCCTTGCCGTAGATGGCGCGCGCGATGGAGCGCTGAAGCTGGGAGACCACTTGAGAGGTGGCAGTCGGCATGTGTTGAAAACCCGGGCCCTTCCTGTTACAAATAGATGGCGGTACCGGCTGTCGCGGTTATCGGTAATGGGCGACTAGCTCAGTTGGTTAGAGCGCTCCCCTCACACGGGAGAGGTCAAAGGTTCAAGTCCTTTGTCGCCCACCATTCGTTCTTATTCTCCCATATCGTTCCTGGACAGACATCTGAGGTTCGGTTTTTTGTGCTGAACTTGCTATTTAGAAGCGGGAGCACTCGTCGTTTGATGCTGCCAGATGGCCGCAGGTCAGAAAGTCATGCCCTGGCCGGAAAAGCGTCGGTCTTGTATAGTGCAGCCATAATGAACTTTCTTCGCGCTCTTGAATTCCTTGGATTGAGCCTGTGGTTGGGGAGTGATGCGTTCGTCAGCCTTGTATTGGCGCCGGGGGCGTTTCGGATATTGGGTAGCCGGGACTCGGCTGGGGCGATGGTTGGGTATGCGCTTTGGTGGATGCACATGATCGGGGTGGTTTGCGGGATTGCGATCCTGCTTGCGCGTTTGCTGAGGACTCGGACGTTTGCGAGCCTTGCCGCGCCGACAGCCTTGTGCGTCGTGTTGATGATTCTGCTTACAGTCGTGTCGCAGCATGCGGTTAGCCCGAAGATGGCGGCGCTGCGGGTGCAGATGGGATCGATCCAGGCGACGGCGGCGGACAGTCCCCTGCTTGCGGAGTTTGGGAGGTTGCACCGGATTTCCGCGTCGCTGGAAGGATGTGTGCTCCTGGCAGGGTTGGCGGCTATGTATTTGATGGTGAAAGATTTAGCGGTAACTTGACGAAAGAGCTCTTGGTTAGCCATAATCTGTACCCCTCCCCCCTGTTTTGCGTAAGTGTTGCATCTAAAGGACTTAGAGGAACCGCAAGCGCTTTAGAATCAACACTTGCGGGCAGTTCCATAAGTGTTGATTCTAAAGGTGGTTAGAGCCGTCGCTGGAGAGCAAATTCGTAAGTGTTGATACTAAAGGGCTTACTCTACAGCAGAATGGCGCTAAAAGGCGGGTGTCTCTGGCTCGCTTCACTTGGAGGCGTGCAATGCACGGGGGCATCAGCATTAGCCACAAAGGAAAAAGCGGGAGCTTTGCCCCCACACTCCAAGAGATGCGGGCACCTGAAAGCTACGTTGCTCGAATGGACGGAGTCTGTCGAGGAAAAAACCTGGTTGGGACCGGCCTGGGTCACAACCGAGTAGTCAGAAGAGTCGGGAGACGAAGAGGGGCGAGACAAAGAGCCGGGCTCAAGCCCGGCCACTACCGGCGCTTGCGGACGGGACGTTTGGACTTGGAAGACTTGGGCTTGCGGACCTTGGCGGGACGGATTTTGTTGGTGGCTTTGTAGCCGGCTCGCTCGAAGGCGCGCCACATGTACCAACTGGCGACGGTGCGGTAGGGGCGCCAGCGTTCGCCGAAGGCGAGGAGTTCCTTGGGCTTAGGCATATGTTTTTTGCCGTAGGCGACGGACCAGCCTTTTTGGACGCCGAGGTCGTGGATGGGGAGGACGTCAGGGCGGCCGAGGCGGAAGATCAGGAACATTTCGACGGTCCAGGCGCCGATGCCGCGGACGGAGACGAGGCGTTCGACGAGTTCCTCGTCGGAGAGTTTTTCGGCTTGCTCGAGGGTGGGGACGACGCCGTCGATCGTTTTCTTGGCCAAGTCCTTCATCGCCAGCACTTTGGCGCCTGAAAGCCCGGCTTTGCGCAGGACAGGCTTGCGGAGTTTCAACATTTGTTCGGGAGACGGAGCGCGACCGTTGCCGCTCAACGCTTTAATGCGGCCGTAAATGGTAGCGGCGGCTTTGCCGGAGATGGACTGGTAGGCGATGGCTTCGAGAAGAGCTTCGTAGGGGGATTGCAGCGGATCCTGGTCCATTTGAAAAGGGGCTGTTTCCGCGATCAGCTGCTTCAGGCGTTCGTCGCGTTCGGATAAGTGCTTGGTGGCTTCGGCTAGGTCGAAGGACGGCGTGGGAGTTGGCATGGTCACCATAGGGTAAGACAAGAGGAAAGAAAAAAGAAAGCTGAACGCAGAGACGCGGAGAGCGCAGAGTAAGCGCATAGTAGAAATGCGCCAGCCTCGGAAGGCGACGGCAGCAACGACGGTTTACTGGTTAGGGCGAGGTGGCGGGATGGTGGGTGATTTGGCGGGCGTGGAGGGCCTTTTTGCGGGCGTGGCGCAGGCGCAGCAAGCTGATAGTGGCGATGACGAGGAGACAAGACTCGACGAAGAGTTTGCCGCCGTCGAACCAGTCGACGGCGGCGTTTTTCAGGTCGGGATCGGTGAAGAGGCCGTGCCAGAAGAGTGCAGCGGCAGCGAAATAAATGGAGAAGTGGAAGGACTTCCAAAGATGGCGGTCGAGACGGAGGCGCACGTAGGAAGTGATGACCACAAAGGCGAGCAGGTAGAGAGCAATGGCGCCGATGGTGTTATCGAGGGGCTGGCTGGGAGAATGGGCGGGGTAGAGAAGGTCGAGGAAGCGAAAGGGGGGATTTTTGTTCAAGAGGAGGATGGCCGGGTGAAGGATGGAAAGGGCGAGGGCGAGGTAGCCGGTCAAGTTGTGAAGGCGAAAATAATTGAAGCGGCGGTGCGGCCAGGAGCGGTGAGGGCTGTAGCGGAAGGCCATAAGCAATCCCAAGAGCATGTTCAACGTGATGGCGCCGACAGCGGCGAGGCCGACGTAGGCTGAGAGATCCAAAATTGTGACAGGCATGGGCCTCGGGAATCAGGAATCGTGTGTTTCGCTTGCGTCCCTCATTATGACGTTAGAGCTGTCACTTAGTTGTAGAGATGCCGGAGGGAAGCGCATAGGTTGTCGTCATCGCCGAAGAAAACTCGGCGTCGCGATACAATTTCACTGTTAGACAAATTCCAATGACCGTATGATTGCACTCAGGAAACTGCATGAAAAGAGCTCGTACATTTTTCCTGATGGTTGCCGTGGTAGGGTTTCTTTTTTCCTTAATTATTCATCTCCTAGCGTTATCGGGCCGCGCACCCTCATCAGAGTCTTGGTACGTGGTGCCATTCTTAGGGGCATTTGTGGCATTTGTCTCGGCAGCTTATCTGAGCGGTGCAAAGGCGGTTTCGAGGGGGATGCCGACCAGGGAGATTGTCAAAAATTGTCCAACTTGGCTGAAAAGAACAGAGTATTTCTTCTCCGTCTATTTGGGTCTCATTCTTCTCTGGGACGCATTAAGAGTTCCTGGAATCTTTCATTGGAGAAAAGTTGAATTGCCTCCTGTAGCGGCATTTCTGGGCTTTTCCGCATTCGCTATGTCGTTTTACGTGAGTTCTTTTTCAATGTTATTTGGAAAGCTGTTTGGTGAGAACCGTCAAGACACTGCGTCGTCCGACGCAACGCAGAAAACGACTTAGGTTATCGGGTGACCCACGGCATTTTTGTCGCTTAGATGTCGGGGAGTCCCATTCCCACTAGTTAACTGCTGCCTAGCAAATTGGGCTGCTACGGCGAAGCCGAGAATTCGGAACCAAATCCATCAGGCGCGCCAGGAGCGAGAGACCGGGGAGGGGTGTGCTAGGATTACGAGTTTATGCAGACCGGAATTATTGGACTATCACAGGTTGGCAAGACGACGCTGTTTCGGATACTAACGAAGGCGCACGTGGAGGGGAAAGCGGGGGCGTCGGCGACGCACGTGGGCGTGGCGAAAGTTCCAGAGCCGCGGCTGGTGGAGCTGGCGAAACTGTATAACCCGAAGAAGATTACGTATGCGACGGTGAACTACGTCGATTTGGGCGGGATGCAGAAGGAGCGCATGCGCGATGCGCTGGCGCAATTGCGCGAAGTGGATGTGATCGCTCATGTGATTCGCGCTTTTGATGATCCATCGGTGCCGCATTCGGAAGGGAGCATCGATCCGCTGCGGGATGCGACGAATTTGGATTTGGAACTGATGCTCTCGGACCACGATCAGATTACGCGGCGGCTGGAGCGCCTTGAGAAGGATTTGAAAAAGAAGAGCGAGCCGGTGCTTCTGCTAGAGAAAACGGCACTGGAGAAATGCAAGGCGCATGTGGAGGCGGAGAAGGCGCTGCGGGAGTTGGAGTTGACGCCGGAGGAGAGGAAGTCGATCGGAGGATTTTTGTTTTTGTCGGCGCGGCCGGTGCTGTACGTGCTGAACGTGGGGGACGACGAGGCGGACAAGCTGGATACGGCGGTGGAGCGGCACAAGTTGAGCGCGTTGCATGGGCGGCCGAATGCGGCCGTGGTGGCGATTTGCGGGCGGCTGGAAGCGGAACTTTCGGAGATGGAGGAGAAAGAGGCCGCGGAGTTGCTGGCCTCGTACGGATTGAAGGAGCCGGGGCTGAACCGGTTGATTCGGGCGACTTACGATTTGCTGGGGCTGATCCAGTTTTTTACGGCGGGAGAACCGGAAGTGCGGGCTTGGACGATTCGCAAGGGAGCGACGGCGGTGAAGGCGGCGGGGGCGATTCATAGTGACATTGAGAAGGGATTTATTCGGGCGGAAGTGGTGCGGTGGAATGATTTGCTGGTGGCGGGGAGTTTGGCGGCGGCGCGGGAGAAGGCGCAAGTTCGATTGGAAGGCAAGGAATATGTTGTGCAGGAAGGGGATGTAATTTTGTTTCGGCATAGTGGATAAATAAGCTAACAGTTGACAGCCGACAGCTTACAGCGTGAGGAGGACACAGCATAGACATGCAGCACTTCACTAAACTGCTCGTATGGGAGAGAAGCCACAAGCTTGTCCTTGCTATCTACGGTGCAAGCGTCGGATTTCCGCGCTCCGAGCAATTCGGGCTGACGTCGCAGCTACGGCGTGCTGCGCTTTCCGTCCCCACTAATATTGCCGAAGGATCAAAGCGGCAAAGTCAGTCCGACTTTGCTCGGTTTCTGAATATCGCCGAAGGCTCTCTTGCTGAGACCGAATACCTTCTGATGGTGAGTCGCGACTTGGGCTACATCGAACTCCCTGCCGCTTCTCGGTATTTGAAAGAAGTCTCTGAGATTCTTCGAATGTTGTCAGGCCTTCGAACCAAGATTGCGCAAGTTTCGTAGGACAATGAGCTGACAGCTAACAGCCGACAGTAAGATAGACAAAAGAATTAGAAAATGTGTTAACTGTGAGCCGTCGGTTTTCTTCAACGGGAGCCAAGTTGCGCAAGAACGGTCTCCCGATCTTCTCACTGTCAACTGTGAGCTGTTGACTGTGAACTTTTTCCATGGGACATGATTTGGCATTTCGGATGGGGTTGGCGGCGGGGCTGGGGCTGGTGGCCGCGGCGGGGAATTTGGTTGGGGGATATTTCGTTGTGCGGAGGGAGTGGCCGCGGAAATTTTTGCAGTATTTTTTGGCGTTGGGCGCGGGGTACATGCTGGCGGTGGCGTTTGTGGAGGTGATTCCGGAGTCGGTGCGGCTTTCGGGGGAGCGCGCGCTGCTGTATGTGCTGATCGGATACTTTCTGGTGCACCTTTTCGAGCACACTCTGGCGCCGCATTTTCATTTTGGGGAAGAGACGCACATTGAAGAGATGAGCCATCAACATGCGCGGGCGAGTGTGCTGGTGGGGATGACGATTCATACGTTTTTTGACGGCGTAGCGATTGCGGCGGGGTTTCTGGTTTCGACGTGGCTGGGAGCGGTAATGTTTTTTGCGGTGTTTCTGCACAAGCTGCCCGAGGGTTTTACGGTGGCGTCGGTCGTACTGGCGAGCGGACAGGGGAAGCGCAACGCGATTTTGGCGGCGGGGTTATTGGGTGTGGCGACGGTGGCTGGAGTGTTGTTGACGACTTCTTTGCAGGGGCAGTTGAAGTATGCGCTGCCGCTTTCGGGCGGGGTAACGTTGTATGTGGCGGCGACGGACTTGTTGCCGGAAGTGAACCGGGAGCCGAATTGGCGGATGGCGCTGCTGGTGTTTATCGGAGTGGCTAGCTTGTTGATAATGGAGCACTTGTTTCATGTTTAGGGTGACTCTCTGAGAATTTCACAAGGCCTACCTCGGGCAGGGCTAAAGCCCTGCCTCTACAGGAGTTAGCTCCTTCCTGCAGTTGCAACTTTCTGAGAACACGGGTGTTTGATACAGTGTGGCGGCTATGGCCAGGTCGGACGTCCAACTGATGCTGGACGTGAAGGCGGGCGACGAACAGTCGTTCGCGCTTCTGCTGCATCGCTACAGGAGTCCGCTGATCAATTTTTTGTACCGCATGGTGAGGAACCGGGAGCAGGCGGAAGATCTGGCGCAGGAAGTGTTCATTCGAGTGTACCGCGCGCGGGCAGAGTACGTGCCGAGCGCGAAGTTCACTACGTGGCTGTTCCGGATCGCGACGAATCTGGCGCTGAATTCGGTGCGGGACAACCGCTATCAACGGATGGAAATCTCACTGGATGCTCCGGTGACGACAGATGCGGAGGACGGCGACGAGAAGACGATGGACGTCGCCGAGAAGCACCCGAACATCGAGCAGCACCTGATTGAGGAGACGCGGAAGAAGATGATCCGGCACGCGATTGAAAAACTACCGGAGAAGCAGCGCGCGGCGGTGCTGCTGCACAAGTACCAGGAACTGGATTACGGGGAGATTTCGAAGATTTTGCAATGCTCGGAGAGCGCGCTGAAATCGCTGCTGTTCCGGGCGTACGAAACGCTGCGGGTGGAATTAGCGCCGCTCGTAGCGCAGCAGGCAAAGCAGTAGACCTCTGGGTAGAGAAGGAAGGCAGTCATGAATTGTAGCCGGATGGAAAAGAAGATCATGGGATACGTGGACGGGCGCGTGAAGGAAGGCGAACGGCTGGAGATGGAGAAACATCTCGAGACGTGCGCGGCGTGCCGTGTGCGCGTGAACGAGTTTCGCGCGGTGAACGTGTTGCTGGACGAGCTGCCGATGATCGAGCCGTCGGCGGCTTTTGACATTCGCATGCAAGCGCGCGTGGCGGCGGAGCCGGCGAAGCAGAGCTGGTGGGCATGGTTCGCGCCGTCGCCGAGGGTGGCGTTTGCGGCGTCGATGCTGCTGCTGGCGACGGTGTGGATTGGGTCGCGATCGGCGGACGTTAACTTGAGTGCCGCGGACATCGAGAAGATCAACCAGAACATGCAGGTATTGGAAAACTATGATGTGATTTCGGATTTTGCGCCGCTGAGCGAATTGCCGCAGCCGGTGCAAGCCGAAGAAGGAAGCGACGTCAACCAGAATCAGCAGATGTAACGAGAAATGAGAAGGAAACTCCAATTCGCGGGATGGTCGATGGCGCTGGCCCTGAGCGCGGCTCTCGTTGTGCCGGGCCTTGCGCAGGGAGCGCATGCGAATGGAGCGCAGAATCATCAAGACAATAAGCCGTCGAAGCAGCAAAGCCAGCCGCCGCAGCGGCAACCACAAGGGCCAAGGCCGCAGCAAAGACAAGAACAACGGCAGGAGCGCAGGCAACCGCAGCAGGGAGCGCAGAGGGCTCGGAGCGAGCGGCAGAACTCCGGTGCGAACCGGCCGCCGAATGCGAACACGGGCCGGCAGCCGGCCTCGGACATCAATCGGGCGGGGATGGTACCGGGGCCAAGTAATAATCCGAACCGGCCGCCGTCGGCCTACGCGCCGCCACAGAGGAGATTCAACGATCTGACTCCGCAGGAAAAGAGAAGGGTCGTCGACAGCTATAACAAGCAAAAGAATCTTAATCCGGCGCAAAGACAAGAGATTAATAGGCGAATCGACAACTGGAATAAATTGACGCCGGAACAGAGGGGTCACGTTCGGAATGATTTGACGCCGAAGTGGAACCAACTGCCAAAGACGCGGCAGGATGCGATTCAGCATCGGCTTGAGGTATTGCAAAACATGCCAGAATCCGCGCGCAACCAGCATTTAAATGACCCGAATTTCACGCGTGGTATGAGCGAAGAAGATAGGGCCATGCTGCGTGATTTGAGCCACATGCACATGGGCGCGCCGGACCCACCGAACGAATAAGAACGTTTTCGGTTGTCAGTGGTAAGTTTTCAGTCTAAGAGCGGGAAGAAACCGAATTTGGGGCATGAAGCGGGTTTTTTCGTTATTCCTCATGCCGCCCCTGAAGAGTCCCACATTCAACGCACTTTGCAAACTGAGGCGCAGCATGCTGCGGCCCTACGGGGCATATTGGCTGCGCGAACGGGGGACGCTGCGTTGACAAGGAGTTGCTAGTCGCGGCATGGTGACTTGTTCACGATTTGCGCATCCAACGAGTGGAGGAAGAAAAATTTGAAGAGTGACCGCACAGCGGTCAGCCCATCCGTACCCACGCGCTTCCGCGCGATGCAACATCGCAACTTTCAACTGTTCATCGGTGGTCAACTTGTTTCGCTCATCGGGACGTGGATGCAGTCCACCGCACAACTTTGGCTGGTGTACAAGCTGACTGGTTCGGCGGCCCTGCTAGGTGTCTTCGGATTTGCCAACCAGGTGCCGCTGCTGTTTCTGTCGTCAGTGGGGGGCTACGTTGGCGACCACTACGACCGGCGGCGCGGAGTCATGTGGACGCAAACCGCTTCGATGATTCTGGCATTTGTGCTGGCGGGGCTGACGCTCGGGAAAATCATCGCGGTTTGGCAACTGATTCTCATCGCATTCCTGGTAGGTATCGTGAATGCGTTCGACGTGCCGATCCGCCAGGCGTTTTTCGTGCAGATGGTGGGGAAGGAGGATTTGCCGAACGCGATCGCGCTGAATTCCTCGATTTTCCATGGCGCACGCGTCGTTGGGCCGGCGATTGCGGGCATCGCGATTGCATGGCTGGACGCGCGTCATGTGAAGAGCAGCGAGGGTTGGTGTTTCTTGATGAACGGCCTGAGTTTCCTTGCGGTAATCGGAGCGCTGGCGGCGATGCGGATCGCCAAGACGGAACCAAGACGGCCCGAAGGCTCGCCATTTCAGAATTTCATCCAGGGCTTTCGCTTTGCAATGCATGACTTTCCGATCCGCTCGGCGCTGCTTCTGCTGAGCGTCCTGAGCTTGTTCGGCTTACAGTATGCGGTGTTCCTGCCGCTCTTTGCGAAAGACGTTTTGCATAGCGGAGCGCGCGGGTTTGGATTGTTGATGAGTTCCGCGGGTGTTGGGGCCGTACTGGGGGCCCTTCACTTTGCGGCGCGGACGGATTACAAAGGGCTGGCGCGATGGATCGCAGCAACGTCCATGATCTGCGCGATTGGCCTGGAAGTGTTTTCACAATCGAGATTTTTCTGGCTGTCGTCGGCGGTCCTGGTGATCGTGGGGTTTGCGGTGACGTCACAGATGACGGCCACGAATACGCTCATTCAGTATCGCGTGCCGGATGAATTGCGCAGCCGGGTGATGGCGGTGTACGCGACGATGATGATGGGAATGCAGCCGATTGGCGCACTCATCGCGGGCGGTGTTGCAAAACACGCAGGAGCGCCGAGGACGCTTACGGCGTTTGGGCTTCTTGTATTGCTCGGGAGCCTGGTTTTTTTGTTCCGCGTCGTGAAGCGGCTGCGTCCAGCGCAGGCGGCACCGGAGCCTCAGGCGGGATTGGGGCGGTAGAGCCACGAGGGCCTGGTGAGTTGGCCGACGACGGGCGGGGCCCCGACCGGGTCGGGGCAAGCAAGCCCCGCCTCTACGGGTGCGGAGAGAGAATTTACGCGCGCGAGGATGGCGTCTACTTTGGGGCGCAGAGGCGCCAGGGAGCAGACGGGATCGGTGGCCGAGGCGTTGCCAGAAAGCAACAAGGCCTGGCAGCGGCAGCCTCCGAAGTCCTGTTCGCGGCGGTCGCAGGTTTTGCACGGCTCCTGCATCCAATCTTCTCCACGGAATTTCTGGAATGCGGCGGAGTGCTCCCAGATTTCGCGTACGCTGCAACTTTTTACGTTTTCGAAGACAAGGCCGGGAATGACTTGCGCGGCGTGGCAGGGGAGCGCGTCGCCGCTTGGCGTGATGAGCATTAGCTTGCGGCCCCAGCCGCCCATGCAGGGCTTGGGGTACTTCGCGTAGTAGTCCGGGACAACGTATTCGATGCGAATTTTTCCTTGGAGGCGCTCTTGTTCGCGTTTGATGAGGGCAAGCGATTGATCCAGTTGCGCGCGGGTGGGCAGGAGATTTTCGCGATTGGCGAAGGCCCAGCCGTAATATTGGACGTTGGCAAATTCGACGCGGGTGGCGCAGGAAGATTCGGCGAGCGCGAGCATTTCCTCTAGTTGATCGAGGTTGCGCCGGTGGATGACGAAATTTAGCGTGACGGCGACGCGATGCTGCTGGAGCCAATCGAGGACGCGAAGTTTTTGGGCGTGGGACTTTGTGCCGGAGATCTCGTTGGCGGTGTCCTCGCGAGCGCCTTGGAAGCTGAGTTGAAAGTGGTCGAGGCCAGCGGCGACTAGCGCGGCAAGTTTTGATTCATCAAGAGGCAGGCCGGAAGTGATCAGATTGACGTAGAGGCCAGAGGAGCGGGCAGCGCGGACGAGTTCGACAATGTCGAGACGGGCCAGAGGCTCGCCGCCGGTGAGATCGGCTTGCAGGACACCAGCATCCGCGGCTTCGTGGAAGACGCGGGACCAGATTTCGGTAGGGAGCTCGTTGGAGCGAGATTGCAATTCGAGGGGATTTGAACAGTAAACGCATTGCAGGGGGCAGCGGTGGGTTAGTTCTGCGATTAGGGCTAACGGGTTGGAAATTTCATTGGTCATCTGAGACTGAAGGTGCCTCTGTCGGAAAAGCGGGAGCTTCGCTCCCGCACTCCAAAAAAAAGAAAGACGCCGGCAAGATGCCGGCGCTACGTCTCGAAGTCTAGTGCGCGCTCTTTCTGCAGAAGAGTTAGATAGCCGAGGATGTCTTGCGCGACCTTTTGCGGCTCGGCTTTGGAATAGATCTTCTGCAAATCCACAATGATTTGCTGGACGGTGTAATTGCCGTCGCAGCGCTCGACAATTTCTAGGCTTGGGCCGTTCAAGCGCAGGGCGCGTTCGGGCATGAGCAGGACGCGCTGCTGGTTGTTTTCGCCAAGGCGGCATCCGGGAGCCAGGCGCGGGCGGCTGTTCAGTTCGGGCGGCATGGCGCGCTCTTCACGATTCCTTTGCGGGATGGAAGGCGCCGGGGGGCGGCCAGCCGGGATTGACGTAGGCGAAATAGAGAGCGTCGAGTTGCGCCCAGAGAATGTCGCACTTGGCGCGCAATGCGGCGTGGGCCAAATCCTGCTCGGTGCGCGTGCGCGCGTGTTTTACGACCCAGGCCAGTGCAAAGTCTGAGTCCTCGGGAGCCTGGGTGAGGCGGCCGGTGAAATAGTCGAGGCCACCGGAGAGCCAGGGATAGTGTTCGCGCAGGCGGTCCATGCGCAGGACTATCAATTTTTTCGAGAAAAGCTCGGTCAACGAAGAAGCCACAGCTTCCAGGTGCGAGCGGGTGGATACGAAGTCAACGTAGGCCTGGACGGCGAAACGCGTCGCGGGAAGAATGCCTTCGCCGCGAAGCGCGTGTTCGCGCGAAAGGCCGGTGGCTTCGACGAGGCGCAGCCACTTCTCGATGCCTCCGGGCTTGATGCCATCGCCATCGTGATCGAGGATGCGTTTGCGCCAGGCGAGGCGAAACGCTGGGTCTTCGCTGCGCGCGAGGATGGCCGCGTCTTTGATGGGGATGCGGCTCTGATAGTAGTAACGATTGAGAGCCCAGGCTTGCAACTGGCCGCGCGTGAGCTTGCCGTCGTGCATGAGCAAGTGAAAGGGATGCTTGTGGTGGTAGCGTTCTTCACCGATGGCATGAAAGCCGGCGATGAACGCGGCTTCCGTGAGCGGCGGGATTTCTGTGGATGCGTGCAAAGACGAAGTCACAGGTTGAACTCCATCCCATCATAGGCGATTTCCCAACCGGCTTCACGCACCGCGCGATGCTCGGGACTCTCTTCATTCAACACCGGATTGGTGTTGTTGATGTGAATGAGGACGCGCTTGGTCTTTCCGAGGCGAAACGGCCGCTTCAGCATGCCGCGGTCGCCCCAGAGGGGAAGATGGCCCATATCGCGAGCCGTTCTGCGGCTGCGCTTGGCTTGGATGAGTTCATCATCTTTCCAGAAGGTGCCATCGAGCAGGGCCAGGTCGCTCTCATCGACGGCGCGCTGCCAGTCTTCTCCAAGGCCTGAGTAGCTGGGAGCGTAGAAGAGCCGCTTTTCCTTGTGGACAAGTTGCAGGCCGATGACCGCTTCCTCTGGGGGCAGAGTGCCTTTTAGAGAATCGCTCACGTAGTCCGGAAAACTCCCGAAGAGAGGCACGGCCTTGCAGAACAAGCCGTCTTTCGCGCCGGGAGAAGTGGGCGCGGCGAGAGGAGTGATGCGGTCAAGCGACAAACTGTCCCACCCCACAGGGGGATTCGAGCGGGCCAACACTCGAAATAGACTGTTTTCCTCCGTGAGGATGCGCCGAACGGAAAGGGTCGAATAAATATGCAGCGGTTGAAACTCGCGGAGATGAAGCAAACCCATGACGCAATCCACGTCGGCGCTGGTGAGCAGAACCGTGGAGACAGGCGAAGCTAGCGAGGAGGGAGAGACCGACAACTCGGGGGCCGCAAGGATTTGCTGGCGGAGATCGGGAGAGGCGTTCAGCAGAAACCAGTGCGAAGGATCAGAGGAAACCGCAACCTGCGCTTGCGTGCGCGGACGAACTTTCAAGGTGCCGTTGCGGAAACCGCTACAGTTTGGACAGCCACAATTCCATTGGGGGAAACCGCCCCCGGCGGCGGAGCCGAGGACTTTTACGCGCATTCCGGCTTGTTTACCACTGACCGCTGCACGCGGTCAATGGGATTAGAGCTCCGCGTTGGCGTAGGAGCTGATTTCGCAGTTGAGGTCGACTTCTTCGTGCTGAGGGGTAACCCATTCCATGGTCAGGGCTCCTTTGGGAGTCGAATAAACTGTGTCGAAAAAGCATAACATGGATTCGCGTCCAATTGAATCGGGTTCACTGCCGCATTTTGGCATGAGCGACAAGCTCGAGGCCCAGCTGGAAAGTTTCTGGGAAGCGACGATCAACCATCGGAACGTCCCGCGCGGGCGTGCAAAACCCTACCACCAAGAATTGTTGTCAGCGGAAAAAGAAACCGCAACCAGTCGGGGCATAAAGTCGTACTAATGCTCTTCGCTTTATGTTCACTACAATTTTAGAAACGAAGTACGTTTCCTCTTGACAAGGCGGGAAAGCAGCCTATCATGTGGTCAAAAGTGGTAGGAAGTGGGCAACAGTAGAAGCCAGTAGCGGGCAGTAGGGTAAAATAGAAAGATTTCCAGATCTGTGGTGAAAGTTGGCAATTTGGCCATTCTAGACCACATATTGGTGTGCGAACCAGGCAAAACCGGGGTCGCGGTGAGTGGAGCGCATGAAGCTGCGGGGCAACTGTCCGGCGAAGGTGGACGAGAAGGGTCGGTTGAAGATACCCGCCGTGTTTCTGGACGAATTGAAGGAGTACGGGAACCAATTTTACATCACCAGCACGACCGGTGAGACGGCCAGGATTTATCCGATGAAGGTGTGGTCGGAGATCGAAGACAAGCTGGCGCAGATGCCGAGCACCAACCGGGCCAAGAGAAAGTTCCTGATGCGGACGAGCTATTACGGGCAGACGGTGGAGCTGGATGGGCAAGGAAGATTGCTGCTGCCCACGGTGCTGCGTGAAGCGGCACAGACCAAGGGAGACGTAGACGTACTTGGGAACTTGGACTACCTGGAAGTCATGAACCATACGAGAGTGCTGGATCAATTGAAGAACGAGCCGTACACGGACGAAGACGACAAGGCGCTGGAAGACTTGGGAATTTAGGGTTTTGCAAGATTGGCTGCGCCGCACACGCCGGTGCTGTTAGAAGAGGTGCTCGAATGGCTGCGCATAAAGCCGGACGGAACGTACATCGACGCCACGCTAGGAGCGGGCGGGCACTCGGAAGCAATCGCGCAGAAATTGATCTCTGGGATTTCTCACGCGCGCCTTTCCGGGCGACTGATCAGCCTGGACCGGGACGCACAGGCGCTGGAGTTGGCGCGGGAGCGGCTCAAGATCTTTGGCCCGAAAGTGAAGGTGATACACGCGCCGTTCTCGAGGATTGCGGAGGTCGCGCAAGAGTTGGGGATTCCCGGGGTGGACGGGGTCTTGGCCGACTTGGGAGTTTCGAGCATGCAGCTTGATGAGGCCGCGCGGGGATTTTCGTTTCGCGAAGCTGCGCCATTGGATATGCGCATGGACACTGCCAACGACGAATTGACGGCAGACGAAATTGTGAATCGATGGTCGGAAAAAGAAATCGCCGACCTGCTCTACCGCGAAGCGGATGAGCACGATTCCAGAAGGATCGCCAAGGCGATCGTACGAGCGCGACCCCTACGGGATACCGCGCACTTGGCAACGACTGTGGCAGGGGCCCGAAAGCAATGGGGAAGGCAGAGACTGCATCCCGCAACAAAAACGTTTCTGGCGCTGCGGATAGCGGTGAATCGAGAGATGGAGGAACTCGGGCAGTTTCTTTCTCGGACCCCCGCCACAATGAATTCAGGAGGCCGCTGGGTGGTGTTGAGTTACCACTCGCGGGAAGACCGCCTGGTGAAGCGCGCGTTTCAAGAGGGAGAGCGGGCAGGAACGCTCCGCGTGCTGACGAAACACGTGATCCAGCCCAGCGAGCAAGAAATGATGGGCAACCCGCGTTCGCGAAGCGCGAAGCTGCGGTGTGCGGAAAGAGCATAAGTATGGCGCGCAAGAAAAAATCAGCGGCAATGACGGAATTTCACACGGTCAAGCGGATCGACAATTCGCGCCTGGTGCGCCACGTCGAGCCGGCGAAAATGCGCAAACTGTATCGCACGGCGGCGCTGGGCGCGGTGATCGCGGCGTTTTTCATGCTGTACATTTACCAGCATTTCCGCTGCATCGACTTGAGTTTTCAGCTGGAGGAAGTGAAGGCCCGGCAAGCGGAAGCGAGTTCGTTGAATTCGTCCTTGAAATTGGAAATCGCGGGGCTGCGGAGCCCGATGCGCATTGACGTGATTGCACGCCGCCAACTGGGTTTGACTGAGCCCCTGCCGGTGCAAGTGCAGGAGTACGAGTCTCCGGACGGCGCAGAAGTGGCCGCCGCACGTTACGTTTGGCCGAATCGCGCGCCGTAGTTTTATTGATGCGCTCGGATCGACGACCAGTTTGCCGTCATGCAGATGAACTTCCGGGCGGAGCGCTTATCGATCCGATTTCGCCATGCCAGAAACCCGTGCTCACGCCGCAAAAAGTGGCCGCCTAGCGATACATTCCGTGCGTGAACGCAGGACGGCGGACTCGAATGTTGACAGGAAGACGCTCAGCCGCCTGCTGATTGTTGCCTGCGTGGCGCTCCTATGGATGGGCGCCGTCTTCGGGCGTTTGGGATATCTCCAACTTTTTCTTCACAGCGAATACATGGCCAGGGCGCAGCGGCAGCAGCAGCGTGTGATCGAAATCACGCCGCAGCGCGGGGCGATTTTCGACCGCAACATGCACCCGCTGGCGATGAGCATCCCCGTGGATTCGGCTTTCGCAGTGCCCTCCGAGCTTGGCGACGAGCAACTGGCGGCGAGGTTGTTGTCAGGGGTCCTGGGAATTCCACGGGAAGTGCTCGAAACGCGCTTTGCATCTTCACGCTCCTTTGTTTGGATTGCGCGCAAGCTGCCGCCGGACAAGAAAGAAGCAGTAGAGGCGCTGAATCTCAAGGGCGTGTACTTCCAGAAAGAAAACCAGCGCATTTATCCGAAGCGCGACCTCGCGTCGCATGTGCTGGGCTTCGTCGATCTGGATGAAAAGGGCCTGGGCGGGATCGAATACGAATTGGACGGACAGATCCGAGGCAAAAGCGAAAAAATCATCGTGATGGCGGACGCGCGCCAGCGGTGGTTCGACGGCGGTGAGGCCCAACGCGAACGCGGCGCGAGCGTGGTGCTCACGCTCGACGAAAAAATCCAGTACATCGCCGAACGCGAACTGGTGGCGGCGATTGCCAGGACACATGCCATTGCCGGGACGGCGGTGGTGATGAATCCGAATACGGGCGAAATCCTCGCGCTGGCAAACTGGCCGAAGTTCAATCCCAATGCGGCGAACGAGGCGCCGGCGGAAGCACGGATGAACCGCGCGGTCACCGCGCTCTACGAGCCGGGATCCACGTTCAAGCTTATCACCCTGGCTGCGGCGTTCGATCAGGGGATTACGCGGCCAACGGAAGTTTTCGATTGCGAGAACGGGGCGGTATACGTCGCTGGGCACCGCATCCGCGACCATAAGCCATTCGGTTTGCTGAATGTCGCGGACATCCTGGCGCTGTCCAGCGACGTCGGGGCGATCAAAATTGCGCTGCGGCTGGGAGCTCCGAAATTTTACGATTATATCCGCGCGTTCGGTTTTGGACAGGCGACCGGCGTGGACATGCCCGGAGAGAGCAAGGGGATTCTGCGGCGGCTGGAGAACTGGTCGGCAATCTCGATCGGTTCGATCTCGATGGGACAGGAGGTCGGGGTCACGCCGATCCAGCTCATCAGCGCCGTCTCGGCGATTGCCAATGGAGGAATGCTCTACAAACCGCATGTCGTAGCGCAATTGAGGCGCGGCGACCGGGTACTGCCTGCGGAAGGCCCACTGGCGCCCGCCGAGCCAAGGAGAGTGATCCATCCGGAAACCGCGGCGACGCTCCGGCAGTTGATGGAGGGCGTGGTGCTAAACGGCACGGGCAAGCTGGCGCATCTTGATGGCTGGACCGCGGCGGGAAAGACCGGCTCGGCACAGAAAATCGATCCGGCGACGGGACGATATTCACCGACGCACTTCATTGCTTCCTTCACCGGTTTCGCCCCGATCAGCAACCCGGCGGTGACAATTCTAGTGTCCCTGGATTCGCCGGTGGGGCAGCACGAGGGCGGCCAGGTGGCCGCGCCGGTTTTCAAGCGAATTGCCGAGCAGGTATTGCCCTATCTTGATGTGCCGCGCGATGTGCCGGTTGGCCCGCGGCTGGTGCAGGCCGCTTACAGGAATCGCGAGATTTCCGACAGCGCCACGCTCGAAGATTTCACGCCGGCGGATTTCTCGGGACTGCCCGACCAACCGCCCGTGGAGGCCTCCGCGTCTAATCCGAGGGTGGGCAAAACTCCAACACCTTCCGCGACTGTGGCCGTGGATGAAGGCGGCGACATTCAAGTGCCCGACTTCTCTGGAAAAACGATGCGCGACGTAACGGAGACTTGTTTTCGATTGGGGATGGACCCCGTTTTAGTTGGCAGCGGTCTTGCAACAAATCAGACGCCGGCAGCGGGAGCGAAAGTGCGGCGGGGCGCGAAAGTCACCGTGCAATTCGGAACACCGGCGCCAAAGATTGCGAAGCCGCTCCACAGGGTAAGGCATTAGGATGAAAATTGGATTGAGCCAGGAAGAACAAGTACAGGACGCCGCCACGAACCAGGTTGATCGTCAACGAATGCATCCAGCCCGCCCAAGCTCCATGGATAGCGGAAGAAAACTGAGCGAAGTGTTCGAAGGCGTGGGGACCTCTCTGCCCGCTGGGGCAAGCAGCACGGAAATCCGCCAGGTCGTTTGCGATTCGCGAAAGGTGCAGCCGGGCGCGCTTTTTTTCGCGTTGCATGGGGCGAAGGCTGACGGGAGCACATTTATTCAGGATGCTCTCAAGCGAGGCGCCGTGGCCATCGCGAGCGAAGACCAACCTTCTGGGAAGTTTCCGGCAGGCGTGGCATGGATTCAGGTGCGGGAAGCGCGCAAGGCGCTCGCCGTCACGGCCGCGAACTTCTTCAGGCGTCCTGCGAACGCGCTGCAGCTCGTCGCGGTGACCGGCACGAACGGAAAGACGACCACGACTTCGGTCGTGGATGCAATCGTGAAGGCTTCCGGGGCGAAGACCGGTTTGTTCGGAACGATTGCCTACCACACGCCGCTCGGCGATTATCCCGCGCCAAATACAACGCCGGAATCGGTGGACTTGCAGGGATTTCTTGCGGAGATTCGCGATGCCGGCGGAAAGTATGCGGTGCTCGAAGCCAGTTCGCATTCTTTGGCGATGGATCGCCTCTGGGGATGCCACTTTCAAGCGGCGGTCTTTACCAACCTCACGCGCGAGCACATGGACTTTCACGAAACCTTTGAAGATTATTTTGCGGCGAAAAGACGGCTCTTCGCGGACACGGGGGCGGGAGCGCCGGAAGTCGCCGTGCTGAATGCAGACGATGAATTCGGCAAGCGGCTTGTCCGCTTGGCAAAGAAAACGGTCACTTACGGGCTGGAATCGGACGCCGACATTACCACGAAGAAATTTCAGCTGACATTCGATGGTTTAACGTTCACCGCGCACACGCCGAATGGAAAAGTACACGTGGAATCGCGGCTGGTCGGCAGGATCAATGTGTACAACCTGCTTGCGGCGATTGGAGCTGCGCAGGCGCTCGGTCTTTCGAATGGAGCGATTGAAACCGGCATCCGCAACCTGGAAAGCGTTTCCGGGCGTTTCCAGCGCATCGATCTCGGGCAGCCTTTCCTGGTGATTGTGGACTACGCACACACCGACGACGCGCTGGAAAACCTGATTCGCACGGCGCGCGAGCTGAACCCCAAGGCCCGCATCATCACGCTGTTCGGCTGCGGCGGAGAAAAAGACCGCACCAAGCGGCCGGTGATGGGCGAAGTCACCGGCCGCTTGAGCGACCTGACGATCCTTTCCAGTGACAACCCGCGCAGCGAAGATCCGCTGAAAATCATCAGCGACATTATCGTGGGACTGCAGAAGACCGCGGGAAAATATCTGATTGAGCCGGACCGGGAAAAAGCCATCGGCATGGCCATGGACGAAGCTCGAAGCGGAGACATCGTGCTTTTGGCCGGAAAGGGCCATGAGAATTATCAGATTCTCGCTGACAAAACGTTTGAATTTGACGATCGCGAAATGGCGCGGCGCGCCTTACGCGAACGTGGTTTTGCCGGGCCGCCAAATGAGCAGGGAAATGGCGCCCCGTTGGAAGGCGAGCCGGGTAGCGGCTCAGGGTTTGGCACCTAGCGCGCTTGGTTTGTAGTTGTGACGAGGGCGCTCGGGTCCTGGCAAAACCGGGGCGAGCCAATGGCGGACCTCTCGAAAGGAGGAGCCCTCAAAACGTTGCGAACAAAACGAGCCGTTCGGTACTGGAGTAAGACGAATCCTTTGAGGAACTTATGCGGTGGACGATTACACAGGTGGCTGAGGCTCTGGGTACTCGGCCGGGGGCAGGACTCGACGCCCTGGCCCGGGTGGCCGGCGTGTCGATTGATTCTCGCGCGATTCGTGCCGGAGAACTGTTCATCGCCATCCACGGACCGCGTCACGACGGACACGACCATGTGGCCAGTGCCCTGGAACATGGAGCTATCGCGGCGGTGGTGGCGGAGGCGCAGCTTTCGCGATACGCGGACGCCGTTCGAGGCCGGTGCATCGCCGTGGCTGACACCTTCGAGGCGCTCAAGCAACTGGCGCGCGCGGTGCGCCAATCCTGGGGCGGGAAAATTGCCGGCATCACAGGTTCCGTCGGCAAGACCACTACCAAGGAGATCCTGGCGGCACTGTTGGGCGCGAAGCTGCGGGTCCTGAAATCGGAAGGAAATTTAAATAACGAGTACGGGCTGCCGTTGACCCTTTTTCGCTTGGAGGAAACGCATCAAGCGGCGGTGCTGGAAATGGGCATGTCGCGGCGTGGCGAACTGGCGCGGTTGGCAGCGATCGCCAAACCGGACGTTGGAGTAGTGACGCGCGTTTCACCGGCACACCTGGAGTTTTTTGCGTCGGTGGATGAGATTGCACTGGCGAAACGCGAGCTGATTGAAGGATTGAATGGACGCGATTCGACCGCGGTGCTCAACGCGGACGACCCGCGCGTCGCGGCGTTCGGCACAGCCGCCCCGGGGCGCGTGTTGACGTATGGCATCGAAAAGCAGGCCTTTTTCATGGCCCAGGACATTGAAGATCGCGGAGCGCTCGGCTCGGCGTTTGACTATGTAAGTCCGGAGGGCCGCGTGCGCTTGGAGCTGAACGTTCCCGGGCGTCATGCGATCGCTAACGCACTGGCGGCACTGGCGGCAGCGAGCGTCTGGGGCATCGGCGCGGCGGAGGCCCAGAGCGTGTTTCTCTCTTTGCGCGCGCCGGCGATGCGCGGGGAGCTTTTGCGATTTTCGAATGGAGCGGCGCTCATCAACGACAGCTACAACTCGAGTCCCGCGGCCCTGCAAGCCATGACGGAATTGCTGGCGGCCACGCCGAATTTTCGCCGGCGCATCCTCGCCGCTGGCGAGATGCGCGAACTCGGCCCGGCTTCGCCGGAACTGCACCGCGAAGCCGGGCAGTTTGCCGCCAAAACCGGGAAAATCGATTGGATCATTGGTGTGGCTGGCGATGCGGCGCAGATCGTGGAAGGTGCTGTGGCCGCCGGGCTCCCGCGCGGGCGCGCAAAATTCTTCGCCACGCCGCAGGAAGCCGCGGAATTTCTGGGAAGCTTTTTTTTGTCCGGCGATTTGCTGCTCGTGAAAGGCTCGCGAGGCGTGAAGATGGAGCAGATCGTGGAAACGCTGATCTTGCGGCACGCGGCTACCAGCGAGATTACCGGTCAGGAGACCCGCCACTGAGATGCTTTACTACCTCCTCTACCACACGCTTCAGCGCTACTTCAGCCCGCTCAATGTCTTTCGCTACATCACTGTGCGAACCGTGTACGCGAGCCTCACCGCCATGTTTCTGGCGCTGGCCTTCGGTCCCTCGCTGATCCGCCGCCTCCGCGAATTGCAGATCGGCCAGTTCATCCGCGAAGAAGGCCCGCAGGAGCACAAGAAAAAGGCCGGCACGCCCACCATGGGCGGAGTGCTGATTGTTCTTTCTACCGCCATACCGACGCTACTCTGGGCCGATCTCACGAACCCTTTCATCTTGCTGTCGCTATTTGCGCTGGTCGGTTTCGCGGTTATCGGGTTCATCGACGACTACGCCAAAGTCTCCCAGCAGCGCAACCTGGGTCTCACGGCAAGAAAGAAAATCTATTTCCAGGTCTTCGTAAGCCTGGTGGTGGGCGTCTCGCTGTTGGTCCTGACGACCCGCAGCGCTTACTCGACGCAGTTGATGATTCCGTTTCTGAAGCGTTTTCGCCCCGATCTGGTCATCCACGCCTTTCTTCGTGCGCCGCATTTGTGGCCGCTGGCGTTCATTCCGTTTCTCGTTTTCGTCGGCGTGGTGATTGTCGGCTCCTCGAACGCCGTCAACCTCACGGATGGGTTGGACGGTCTGGCCATCGGTTGCACGGTCATCGCCGCAGGCGCCCTCACGGTGCTCACCTACGTCAGCAGCAACTTCCGCTGGGCCACGTACCTCGACATTCAATACATTCCCAAGGTCGGCGAGCTGACGGTGTTTTGCGGCGCGCTCGTCGGCGCGTCGCTTGGCTTTCTTTGGTACAACGCGCATCCTGCCGAGATTTTCATGGGGGATGTGGGATCGCTCTCGCTGGGTGGGACGCTTGGCGTGATCGCGGTCATTATCAAGCAGGAGATTCTTTTGTTCTTCGTTGGCGGGATTTTTGTGTTGGAAGCCGTTTCGGTGATTCTGCAGGTGGGCTCGTTCAAGTTGCGCGGCAAGCGCATCTTTCGAATGGCGCCCATACATCACCACTTCGAGCTGCTGGGCTGGAGCGAGTCGAAGGTGATCGTGCGGTTTTGGATCGCCGCGCTAGTTTTTGCGCTGTTCGCACTGACGACCCTGAAGTTGAGATAGCGGAGCGCCCGTTCAAGGGATCGTAGAGACAAAGATGCCGAAATCGTTTGAGTTGCGGGGCAAGCGCGTGCTGGTTGTAGGACTGGCCAGGACAGGTGTGGCCACTGCGCTCTTTTGCGCCGCGCGCAGCGCAAACGTGACGGCCACCGATGCGCGGACGGAAAACGAAATCGGGGAGGCGATTGCGCCGCTCCGCGGCGCAGGAGTGAAACTAGAGCTGGGCGGCCATCGGGAAAACACTTTTCTCGATCAGGACTTGATCGTTCCGAGTCCCGGCGTGCCTGCCGATGCTCCGTTGCTGCTGGCCGCGCGCGCCGCGGGCGTCACCATCTGGAGCGAAGTCGAGCTGGCGGGCCGTTTCCTGCGCGGACGCCTGATCGGCATCACCGGTTCCAACGGCAAGACGACGACGACCTCCTTGATCGAACACATCTTAAAAGACGCGGGTTTTTCCACGATTCTCGCCGGCAACATTGGCACGCCCCTGATTGCGCGCGTGGAACACACTAGGGAAAACACCGTCACCGTTGCGGAGTTGAGCAGCTTTCAGCTGGAACTGATTGAAACGTTTCGGCCAAACATCAGCGTGTTCCTGAATCTCACGCCCGACCATCTGGATCGGCATCACACGGTCGAAGAATATGCCCGCGCCAAAGCGCGCATTTTCGAGAATCAGACGGAAGCCGATAGTGCGGTATTGAACGCGGATGACCCGGCGACCACGCCATTCGCACCTGCGAAACCGCACGTGTACTGGTTCAGCCGGAAACAGCGCGTGGCCCAGGGTGCGTTCGTGCGGGAAAACGAAATTGTCTTTCGTCATGACGGCGAAGAAGAAGCAATCTTGAAGATCCAGGACATTCCGCTGGCTGGCGGGCACAACGTCGAAAACGTCCTGGCGGCGGTGACGGCGGCGCGTCTTGCAGGCGCCGAACCTGCGGCCATCGCCAAAGGCGTGCGCTCGTTCGCGGGCGTCGAGCATCGCCTCGAGTTTGTGGCGGAAATCGCGGGCGTGCGGTATTACAACGATTCGAAAGCCACGAATGTCGACGCCACGCTGAAGGCCTTGGATGCTTTTCCCGGGCGCATCCTGATTATTCTTGGTGGGAAA
>Ga0210408_10001352_pt1 | contig 26004 bp, 24 predicted proteins | sample IncBWH4MmetaG_FD_155471 | JGI IMG/M metagenome (GOLD analysis project Ga0210408, IMG submission 155471) | Forest soil microbial communities from Barre Woods Harvard Forest LTER site, Petersham, Massachusetts, United States - Inc-BW-H-4-M | ecosystem: Environmental > Terrestrial > Soil >...
CTCGAAGATCACTTCATGGGCAAGCTGCTGGGGCTGCCGATGGGGTGCGACGTCTGTTACACGAATCACGCCACGGCGGATCAGAACTCCGCCGATAATCTGCTGTTGCTGCTGGGCGCGGCGGGATGCAATTACTTCATGGGCGTTCCCTGCTCGGACGATGTAATGCTGAACTATCAATCCACCAGCTACCACGACGCGCTGGCGGTGCGGCGGCTGTTCCATCTGCGGCCGGCACCGGAATTTCTGGAGTGGCTGCGCGAGTCGGGAATTTACCGCAACGATGAGCCGGCATTGCTCGATGCGCCGGCGCGGAGGCGGTTGATGCAGGGGTTCGAGTCTTCCGTCGAGGGGATGGTGTAAATGGCGCGGGAGGACTGCAAGCAGCTTGCGCCGGCAGATTTATCCGAAGTGGTGCGCAAGATTCGTGCGCGCACTCCGGCGCGCCTGCTGGAGGGCCGCGCGGGAGCCGCGTATCGCACCAGCACGCAACTGGACCTGCGCGAGGCGCATGCCGCTGCTCGCGACGCGGTGCGGGCGGAACTGGATTTGGAGATTGCTTTCGGCGCGGAGTTTGTGAAGCAGTGGGGACTGTTCGTCGTGAACACACAAGCGCGCGAGAAAGAAGCTTATCTTTTGCGGCCGGACCTGGGGCGGCGGTTTGACGAGGAATCCAGGGCAATGATTCAGCGCGGCTGCCCGCGGGGCAATGATTTCCAAATCGCGATTGCCGACGGGCTGTCCGTCTCGGCGGTGGCCAGGCAAGTACCGGCGCTGCTGCCGCTGCTCATGCAGGGCGCCAAAGCGCGCGGGTGGAGCTGCGGCCAGCTGTTTGCGATTCGCCATTGCCGCGTGGGAATTCTGAATGAGATTGGCGAATTGCTGGACCCGCGAGTCGCGGTGCTATTGATTGGCGAGCGGCCGGGATTGGCTACGGCGGAAAGCTTGTCGGCGTACATGGCGTACCGCCCACGCGCGGGGCACACGGATGCGGAGCGGAATCTGATTTCGAATATCCACGCGCGTGGCGTCAGTCATGAATCAGCAACCGCGCGCATCTTGAATCTGGCGGCCAAAATGATCGAGACGAAATTGAGCGGCATCACGTTGAGAGAGGAACTTCATGCGCTCGAATAGCCGGACGCGCACGACAAGGCGGAGTCTGACGAGTGTTGTGCTCCTGGTCGCCGCACTGACGATGGCGACGAGGATCAGCGCGCAAACGATCGTCGTCGACGCTGCACCAGAACGCGCAGTGAACACGTTTAGTCCGCTGCGCGCGCTGGGCACCACGGTCGATCGCGTGCCGAGCAATGCGACCGACGCCTTCTTCGAGCCCGACGCACTGAAGCAAATTTTGTCGGCCGGTTGGGGCGCGGTGAGCTATCGCCAGAATACGGAATTGTTCGTGCAGGCGTGGCACTGGAATCCCAAGGGCACGTGGAGCGATCCGGTGGGCCGCGGATATTTTACCGGCGATGCAAATCCCGGCGAGATGATCCGGCATTCCTACGGCTACGATTTGCCGCACCGGGGGTTCACGCGGAATCAAGGAACGGAGGACACGGGATACTCGCGGCTCGACGACGGCGACCACAGCACGTATTGGAAGAGCAATCCCTATCTGACGAAAATGTTCACGGGCGAGGACGATTGGATGCACCCGCAGTGGGTGGTCGTGGACTTCGAGGGCAAGCGGCCGGTGAACGCGATACGGATCGCGTGGGGAGCGCCGTACGCGCGGTCGTACCGCGTGCAATATTTCACCGGCGAAAGTGCCATGGATGATCCCGCGAATGGCGAATGGAAGGATTTCGAAGCGGGAGTCATCACCGGCGGCAGCGGGAGTAACGAGTGGCTCCGGTTGGCGGCAGCTCCTGTGGTCACACAGTTCGTGCGCGTGCTGATGACGGAATCGTCGAACACTTGCGACACGCACGGAGAAAGCGACCGGCGCAATTGCGTGGGCTACGCCATCCGAGAAATCTACGCGGGCAGAGACAGCGATAAGAACGCAGAGAAATTTGTGGATTGGATGCGCCACTCGCCCGGCCAGAAGCAGACGGCGACATTTTGTTCCTCGGTGGATCCCTGGCACGAGCAGTCTAATCTCTTAGTCGCTCCGGACCGCATGGAATCCGGCGATCAGCCGGGATTCGATTTGTTTTACACCAGCGGAATCACGCGTGGCCTGCCGGCGATGATTCCCATCGCCATGCTCTACGGCACGCCCGAGGATTCCGCGGCCGAGATTTCGTACATCGAGCGGCGCGGATATCCGATCCTCGGCGTGGAGATGGGCGAGGAAGCAGACGGGCAGTACATGCTGCCGGAGGATTACGCTGCTTTGTATATTCAGTGGGCGACGGCGTTGCACAACGTGGATCCGAATTTGAAGTTGGGCGGGCCGGTGTTTGAAGGAGTGACGGAAGACATCAAAGCGTGGCCTGAGGACCGGGGCCGGAACTCGTGGTTTCACAGATTCCTCGATTATCTGGAGGTGCACGGGCGGTTGGGGGATTTGGCCTTCATGTCATTCGAGCACTATCCGTTTGATGGCTGCGACACGCCGTGGAGCGCGCTCTATGACGAGCCGCGCCTGATCCAGCACATCATGCAAGTGTGGCGTGACGATGGTTTGCCTGCGGGTGTGCCGATGTACGACACGGAAACGAATAGCCACGGCGGAGAAGGGGCGGTGGATGTCTTTGGAGCCCTGTGGCTGGCCGATTCATTTGCGGGATTCCTGACCGCCGGCGGAAAAGCGACTTTCTACTATCACGCCTTGCCGTACTCGCCGCCGCATCCAAATTGCAAGAACAGTTGGGGCACCTATCGCATGTTCATGGTGGACCGGATTTACCAGATTCGCTCGAAGACTTCGCAGTTCTTCGCGGCGCAGATGATCACCCAGGAATGGGCCCAGCCGGTGGATGCCGACCACCAGTTGTTCAAGGCGCGGAGCGACTTGAAGGATGCGAGCGGGCATGTGTTGGTGACGGCCTATGCGTTGCTGCGGCCGGATGGACAGTGGTCGGTGATGGCGATCAACAAGGACTACGAACATGCCCACGACGTGCGCATTGAATTTCGAAACAACGCGACGAGCGCGTCATCATTTACCGGTCCGGTGACGACAATCATCTTCGGTAAGGGGCAGTATCGCTGGCACCCGGCAGGAAGGCGAGGCTATGCGGACCCGGATGGCCCGCCAGTGACCGCGATAGTTAAGGCCAGTGAGCGCACTGCTTATACATTGCCGGCTGCGTCGGTCACGATCTTGCGTGGAAGTCTCGCTGCAAAGGGTGAGAGCCGGTGAGGTCTTTCGACTGCTCTCCCGAGGTCATCTTGAGGTGAGAGTCAATTTGTGAGCACGCCTAACTCATATGGAATAATCACTTGCGGTTCTCGCCAAAATTTTAGCCGCGGCTGCAGTACCGTTAGGGGTGCTTGCAATCGTCCGGAGATCGCTGCCAGCTCAACCGGACATCGGCCCGCCCTGGAAGTAAAAAATTGAGCACATTTTGTTCCTTTAGTACTAGCGGCCTATCGTCATACGCGCTTCCATGTGCCAAGGTCTTGGAAGATGGCATTTGATTGCGGTGGGATACGGGCTTGGCGAAGAGCAGCGGTGGAGCCGGTGGAATAGAGTGGAGAGTTGCCATTCCAGTCCCATCCTTCCTGGTGTTTTCTCTGAAATTTCCCGACGGGGGACATGTCCATGAAGTTTCTGACTAGGGCCATGGTGGCAGCTTTCTTCATGTTCGCCCTGGTTTGCGCCGCGCGAGCGCAGGCACCAATGCAGACGTTGACCCAGGCAACGGCGCCGCCGGACAATGAGTTCTACTCCATTCGCCAGCCTGCCGCTGCGGGGGACGCCCAGGCGCAATTCGCCCTGGCGAACCACTATTTCTACGGGCTCGGCGTTGCCCAGGACTACCGGCAGGCTCTGCTCTGGTATGACAAGTCCGCTAACCAGGGCTTCGCTCCTGCACAGAATTTCTTGGGCTACATGTATCAGCACAAGTTTGGTGTGCCGCGGAATTACAAGCGCGCCCTGGCCTACTATCATTCCGCGGCGAATCAGGGCTATGCGCTCGGGGAGTACAACCTGGGCGGCATGTCCGAGAATGGTGTTGGCGTCAAGCGTGATTACAAGCAAGCCCTTGGTTGGTACCGCAAAGCAGCCGACCAGAATCTCGCGCAGGCGGAAAAGCAAGTCGGCTACTTTTACCAGTGCGGATATGGGGTCAAGCGGGACTACGCTCAAGCCCATGATTGGTATCTCCGCGCCGCAGGCCACGGAAACTCCGACGCCGAAAACCAGTTAGGCTTCTTTGCCGAGGAAGGATGGGGCCAGCCCCAGAATTACGCCGAGGCTCTTTCCTGGTTTTACAAAGCTGCGGAGCATGGCAGCAACGCCGCCCAGGAAAATATCGGCTATATGTTTCAGAATGGCCTCGGCGTGCAAACCGATTATGCCAAGGCCATGTCCTGGTTCGTCGAAGCCGCGGCGCAGGGGAACAGCGACGCGGAAAATCAGCTCGGATGGATGTATCAATTCGGGCAAGGCGTGCAGCCCAACGACGCCAAGGCTGTGACTTGGTACCGCATGTCTGCCGATCTGAGCAATCGGCGCGGCATGGACAATCTCCACGCCTTCGAAGAGGTGCTGGAGGACCGCGGCTCGGGGGAGTGGGAAGCCGCCAATGCCCATGTCACCGATGCTGCCATCGCGCGGGCTCAGCGCTGGGCCAAGATCGACGATCTTCAGCGCCGCATTGCCGGTTTGGACGGCGACGCACAAAACCAAGACGATCTTGCCGATCAGCTAGAACATACCGGCAAAGGGAAAAACGATGCTCTTACCAAGATGTTCAATGCGCTTGGCAGCGTCCCTGCCACCAAGTACCATATCGAAGCGGTAAAGTATCGCGCCGAAGCGGCACGACTGCGCGCGGAATTGGCTCAAATCGAAGGCGAAAATCAGTCCACCGCCAGCGCCACTGCTCACTAACGTCTTCCACGCCCGGATGGCGTCGCGCGGACTTACCCCTGGTCGGATGACTCCCGTTTAGCCGGGTAACCGGTCAAGGGCGCTTCGGTTCCCCAAATAGCCCAGGTGACTCCGGACGAATTCCACGCGCTCGAAAACTGGTCCATCAACATTGCTCGCGAATCGTTGACGAGAAACAAGGCCAATGCGATAATCACGGGCTTTGTTTGACCTAGAAGTGTGTTCCGTTTGGGTGAACGGAACTTCAGGGCACGTCACAAGATCGTAAGCGAGGGCGCGGCAGCAGAACGACCCATCGGACATGGAAATCCTGCAACAGCTCGGCGAATTGTTTCTCGAAGCTCTGCCCACGGTCGTTATCGTCTTTCTTTTCTATCTGTTCATGCGCTGGGCCTTTTTCGGGCCGATTCAGAAGGCCATGGACGAGCGGCGCGCGCGAATCGAAGGCGCGCGTGCAGAGGCGGCGCGAGTCGAGGCTGAGGCGCGGCAGGAACTGGATGCCTACAACGAGGCGCTGAAGAAGGCGCGCGGACAGATTTATGCCGAGCAGGAAGTGGCGCGCCGGGCGGTTCTGGATGAGCGCGCCAAGCTGCTGAAGGCCATTCGCTCCCGCTCGCTCGATGAAGTAGCCGCCGCGAAAAAGAAAATTGCTGCCGAACTGGCGGCAGCACGCGCCGACGTTGAACGGCAGACACCGGCGCTGGCCGCGGAAATTGCGCGGACGATATTAGAAAAACCCTCTCCGTTGCGCGGAGGGGCCGCCAGATGAGGCAGTCCCTCCGGCGCGCAATTTCCTTAGTCTCCCTGTTGTTCCTTTTGGCGCTCCCCGTGTGGGCGCAGGAAGGCGAGGCTTCGCCCGCGGACTCTACGGCGGGATGGGTTTTCCGGTGGCTGAATTTTGCGATTGTTTTTGGCGCTATCGCTTACCTGACCGTCAAAAAGGGCGCGCCTTACTTCCGTGCACAGGCCGATGAAATTTCCAGAAAGATTGCCGAGGGCACCCGCGCTCGCGAGGCTGCCGAGCGCCAGCGCGCAGAGGTGAAAGCCAAGCTCGCCAATTTGGAGAATGACGTGGTGACCATGCGCGCCGAATCCAAACGGGATGCGGAAGCCGAAGCGCAGCGGCTGCGTTCACTGGCACGCGAAGAAGCTGAAAAAATTGAACGCGCCGCGCAGGCGGAAATCGCTGCCGCAGAACGTTCCGCGCGGATCGAATTAAAGCACCATGCAGCGCGGCTGGCTGTGGAGCGTGCCGAAATTCTGCTGCGCCAGGAACTTACACCGAAGTCGGAAGGCGTGCTCTTCCAGGCGTTTGTCCAGGAACTGGAGAGGAGCGTCAATTGAGCGTGGTGGCCCAGCGGTACGCGGCGGCTCTGGCAGATGTGGCCGTGGAACACAAGAGCGCCGATGCCGTGAAGCGCGATCTGGCCGCGCTCATCGAGATGTTCTATGGCACGCCCGATCTGCGAAATGCGCTCGAAAGTCCGGCGCTGAACCACGAAGTGAAAAACAAAGTGATTGCCACGATTGCGGCGCACGCGGGGTGGAATGTGGCGGTGCGAAATTTCATGAGCTTGGTAGTGGACCACCACCGGACGGAAATCCTGCGCGAGATCGAGCGGGCATTTTCCGAGGAGTTGAATTCGCGCCTGGGAATTGAAGAAGCGGAAGTGACTTCGGCGCACGCGCTGAACGCTGAGGAGAAGAAGGAATTGACGAGAGCGCTCGAGCGGCGCACGGGAAAGCAGATCGAGGCGCACTTCCAGGAAAGCGAAGCGCTTCTCGGCGGCGCGGTTGTGCGGCTGGGATCGACGATTTACGACGGCTCGGTGCGAGAGCAATTGAACCGGCTGCGGCAGCAGCTCGAATCGGAATAGGAGCAGGGATGGCCAATATCAAAGCGGACGAGATTACAAAAATACTGCGTGAGCAGATTGAAAATTACCAGCAGACCGTCGCGGTGGAGGAAGTCGGCTCGGTGATCTCCGTGGGTGACGGCATCGCGCGCGTGCACGGACTGGACCGGTGTATGGCCGGGGAGATGCTGGAATTTCCGCACGGCGTGTTCGGCATCGCGCTGAACCTGGAAGAAGACCAGGTGGGCACCGTTTTGCTGGGAGAGTACACCGAAATCAAGGAAGGCGACGTGGTCAAGCGCACCAACAAGATCATGTCCGTGCCGGTGGGCGACGCTATGATCGGCCGCGTGGTGGATGCGTTGGGCCAGCCGATTGACGACAAAGGACCGGTGCTAACGGACAAGCGCAATCCTCTCGAGCGCCTGGCGCCGGGCGTGATTGACCGCCAGCCGGTGCGTGAGCCAATTCAGACGGGCATCAAGTCCATTGACGCGATGATTCCCATCGGGCGCGGGCAGCGCGAACTGATCATCGGCGACCGCCAGTTGGGCAAGACGGCCATCATCATTGATACGATTTTGAACCAACGCGGCGGGGATCTGATCTGTATCTACTGCGCGGTGGGACAGAAGCGCTCGACCATCGCGCAAGTTGTGAAGACGCTCACCGATTTTGGCGCCATGGAGCACACCATCGTGGTGGCGGCTTCGGCATCCGAGGCGGCGTCCATGCAGTACATCGCGCCGTTCGCGGCCTGCGCCATCGGGGAATATTTCCGCGACACGAAGCGCCACGCCATCTGTTTTTACGATGACCTGTCGAAGCACGCGCAGTCGTACCGCGAAATTTCGCTGCTGCTGCGGCGCCCGCCTGGCCGCGAAGCTTTCCCCGGGGACGTGTTCTTCCTGCACTCGCGGTTGCTGGAGCGCGCGGCGAAGCTGAGTGACGAGCTGGGCGCGGGTTCGCTGACCGCGTTGCCGGTGATCGAAACGCAGGCCGGCGACATTTCCGCGTACATTCCGACCAACGTAATTTCGATTACTGACGGTCAGATATTCCTTGAGGCCGACCTGTTCAACAGCGGCATCCGTCCGGCCATCAACGCGGGCATCTCCGTCAGCCGCGTGGGCGGCAACGCGCAGATCAAGGCCATGCGGCAGGTGGCCGGCACTTTGCGTCTGGACCTGGCGCAGTACCGCGACCTGGCGGCGTTCGCGCAGTTCGGCACGGAGCAACTGGACAAAGCGACGCAGGCGCAGTTGGCGCGCGGCCAGCGGCTGATGGAAGTCCTCAAGCAGGATCAATTCCAGCCGCTGCCGGTGGAGAAGCAGGTGTTGATTATCTATGCCGCGACGAACAAATACCTGGATGATCTGGAAGTTTCCGAATGCAGCCGCTTCGAACAGGAATTGTTTCCATTCATGGATACGAATTACAGCGGCGTATTGAAGACGCTTCGGGAAAAGAAAGCGTTCGACGACGCGTTGAGAGCGGAAACGGGAAAGGCGCTGGACGCGTTCAAGGAGCGATTCAAGGCCTCCTCCGGCACCGCGGCGGCAGCGGATTAATTCGATGCGGCCCTGAAGCTGCGACAAAAACTGACTGATGCCCACACTGATTGATTACCGGCGGCGGATTCGCTCTGTGAAGAGCACGCAGCAGATTACGCGCGCGATGAAGTTCGTGGCCGCCGCGAAACTGCGGCGGGCGCAGGAGGGCGTGTTTTCGGCGCGTCCGTATGCGCGCGAGATCCTGCGCGTGCTGCGGTCCGCGGCGGCGCGCATGGAGAAGCCCGCTCATGCGTTGCTTGAGCGTCGCCCGGAAGAGCGTCTGCTGGTGATGGTGTTGACGGGTGACCGCAGCTTGTGCGGCGCGTTCAATTCCAACGTGATTCGCCACGCCACTGAATTTATCCGCGCGCATTCCGCGCAGAAGATTGAATTGATCGTGGTAGGCCGCAAAGGGCGCGACACTCTGCGCCGGCGCGGCTTCACCTTCAAGGCTGAGTACATGAATGTTTCCGCAAGCGTGGATTTCCTCAAGGCCAAGGAAATTTCTGCACGGATTGCGGAACTGTACACCAGCGGCGACGTGGACGCGGTCTATGCGGTGTACAACGAATTCAAAAACGTGATGGTGCAGAAACTGCGTGCCGAAAAGCTGCTTCCCATTGATCCAATGGTTCTCGCTGTAGGTGCGGGCGCAACGGAAGAAGTTGCCGCAGCAAGCCATGCGGCATCGGGAACGGCGCTGCCTGTTGAACCTTCGCCCTCCGGCGCGCTGCTGGTGGACTACATCTACGAGCAGCCGGTGGCAGAAATATTCGGCGGCCTTGTCCCGCGTTACCTGGAGGCGGAAGTGTTTCGCGTGTTGTTGGAATCAGCGGCGGCAGAGCACGCGGCGCGGATGACGGCCATGGATTCGGCTACGAGGAACGCGCGCGAGCTGATCGACAAGTTGACGCTGGAGATGAACAAGATTCGCCAGGCAGCGATTACGAAGGAGTTGATCGAGATCGTCAGCGGAGCGACGTCGGCAAAATCGTAGTTCAATGTTCACGAATCACGAATTTCCAGGAGCAATCGATGGCGACGGATAGCAAGCCTCTCGGGCGGGTGGTCGAAGTAATTGGTCCGGTGGTGGACATTCAATTCCCAGAGCATCATCTGCCGCTGATTCACAACGCGGTGCGCATCACCAGCGAGGGTTTCGACGTGCCCGACCCGATTGATCTGGTTGCGGAAGTGGCGCAACACCTGGGCGAGGGGCGCGTGCGGGCCGTTGCCATGAAGCCCTCTGAAGGACTGGTGCGCGGGATGAAGGCACAGGACCTCGGCGAGCCGATCTCTGTGCCGGTAGGCCGCGGAACGCTGGGGCGCGTGCTGAATGTGCTGGGCGAGCCGGTGGACAAGCTCGGCCCGGTGAAGTACGAGAAGCGATATCCGATTCATCGTCCGGCTCCGCTGCTTGACGACCAGTCCACCACGCTGGAAATGTTCGAGACGGGAATTAAAGTCGTGGATTTGATCGAGCCGTACCTGAAGGGCGGCAAGATCGGATTGTTCGGCGGCGCGGGCGTGGGCAAGACCGTGCTGATTCAGGAATTGATTCACAACGTAGCCATGAAGCACGGCGGCGTGTCGGTGTTCGCGGGCGTCGGCGAGCGCACGCGCGAAGGCAACGACCTGTGGCTGGAAATGCAGGAATCGGGCGTGGTGGTGCCGGGGAATTCGGAGAAGTCACGGTGCGCGCTGATTTATGGCCAGATGACGGAGCCGCCCGGCGCTCGCTTGCGCGTGGGATTGACGGGGCTGACTGTCGCTGAATACTTCCGCGACGAAGAACACCTGGACGTGTTGCTGTTCATCGACAATATTTTCCGCTTCGTGCAAGCAGGCTCGGATGTGTCGGCGTTGCTCGGCCGCATGCCTTCGGCCGTCGGTTACCAGCCGAACCTGAACACGGAAATCGGAGAGTTGCAGGAGCGCATCACCTCGACGAAGCACGGCTCGATCACTTCGGTGCAGGCGATTTACGTGCCGGCGGACGATTACACCGACCCGGCGCCGGCAGCGACGTTCGCGCACCTCGATGCGACAACCAACTTGAGCCGCCAGATCGTCGAGCGCGGAATTTATCCGGCGGTCGATCCGCTGGCCAGCTTCTCGCGCATTCTGGACCCGCGCATTGTGGGACAGGAGCATTATGCTGTGGCGCGATCAGTGAAATCCGTGCTGCAGCGCTACAAGGAGCTTCAGGACATCATCGCCATTCTGGGCATCGAAGAACTTTCCGACGATGACAAGCAGACCGTGGCTCGCGCACGCAAGATCGAGCGCTTCCTGTCGCAGCCCATGTATGTAGCGGCGCAATTTACCGGACTCGAAGGCAAGTATGTGAAGGTTGAGGACACCGTGCGCGGCTTCAAGGAAATCGTCGCGGGCAAGCATGACGATCTTCCCGAACAAGCGTTTTACATGGTGGGCACTATCGAGGAAGCTCGGGAGAAAGCTGAAAAACTGGCTGCTTCAGCGGCGGCCTAGACGGCGGGGGAGCGCGCGGATCTAAACATGCTACCGGAAAACATCGAACTCGAAGTAGTGACGCCGGCGCGGCACGTATTGAGCGCGCGGGTGGAATCGATCGAGATGCCGGGCAAAGACGGCTACCTGGGAATTCTTCCGGGACATGCTCCGCTGATCACCGAGTTGGGTGTGGGTGTGCTCACCTACCTTGAGGGGAACGCGGCGCACTACCTGACCATCATTCACGGGTATGCGGAAGTGCTTCCGGATCGCGTCATCGTGCTATCTGAGGCCTCTGAACGCGCCGATGAAATTGACGTGGTGCGGGCGCGTGCGGCGCAGGACCGCGCGCAGGTGGAGCTGGCCAAGGCCGGATCACAGGAAGTGGACTGGCAAGCGGCTGCCGCGGCGCTCGAGCGAGCGGTGATCCGTGTGCAGGCGGCCAACAAGGGCGGAGCTGCAGCCGGTTCTGAGGCTTCGCATTAGTTTATTTATCAAGCGCTTACGGGCATGGCGATTACCGCACCGGCGCATCCTCGAGCCCTCCCCAGCATCAGATAGTTATGGTAGAAAGAGGTTGAAGACCGCTATCCATGAGTGAAATCACCGTCTATTCCACCTGCTGGTGTTGCGATTGCCGGCGGGCCAAAAAGTTCCTTCGCGAGCGCGGCATTGCCTTCCGGGAAGTAAATATTGACGAGACGCCCGAAGCCGAGGAAATCGTCATGCGCGCCAATGATGGGCGCCGCAAAGTTCCTACCATTGAAGTGGATGGCCGCTACTTCTCTTGCAGCCCGTTTGATCCCTACAAGCTGGCTGAGGAATTGAAGATCCCGCTGAATCCCTGATTTTTTCCGATCAAGCTATCTTACAAATCCCCAAGCTGATGATCACACGAACCTCAGGGGTTGAAACCCCTGAAATCACACTGCTTTTTGGCACGGCTGAAGCCGTGCCCTGACGGACGGCGATTTGCGGGATAACTCCATTTCAAATTAAGGAAGCGAATGATTCAAGAGAGGCCGACACCGCGGGTCATGGTGGCTTCCACTTGCAAATCGCGCGTCAGGATCACCAGATCTGCGTCTGCGCCGAGGGCGATGACGCCTTTCTTGCCTGCGAGGCCGACACGGCGCGCGGGGAGAATGGTGGCCATGCGCACGGCTTCGATTAACGGCACGCCAAGCTCAACGATGTAACGCACGGCGCGGTCGAGCGTCAGCGTGCTTCCGGCCAGCTTACCCTCAGAATTTCTGCATACCCCACCCTTCACCGTAACCTCGAAATTTCCAAGGCGGTAATTTCCATCGGGCATGCCCGTTGCCGCCGTGCCGTCGCTGGCCAGCAGGACGGTGTGGAACCCCTTGGTGCCAATCAACACTTGGATCGCAGGTCCGGCCACATGCACGCCATCGGCAATCACTTCGGCGGTCATGTCCGGTTCCGTCAGCACAGCGGCGATGACGCCCGGATCGCGATGCGTGAATGGCCGCATGGCGTTGAAGAAGTGCACGGCGTGACGGGCGCCGGCGGCAAAGGCAGCACGCGCCTGGTCGTAGTCCGCGTCGGTGTGGCCGACGGCGGCGACCATCCCATCGCTCGCGACCGAAGAAATCAATTCCAGCGCGCCCGGCAATTCCGGAGCGATGGTCAAAATCTTGATCAGGCCATCGGCTGCTTCCTTGAACTTGGCAAGAATTTCGGCGGAAGGCCGAGCCAGCGCGTCAGAGGGATGCACTCCACGGCGCGCCTTGTTGATGAACGGGCCTTCCAGGTGAATGCCAATGATTTCCGCGGCGTGGCGCGAAGCGTCTTCAGCCTTTTCGCGGTTGCGGATGTGACGCGCGATGCCTTGCAGGCTGTGACAGGTCTCTTCGAGAGGAGCGCTCACGGTGGTCGCAAGAATCGAAGTGGTGCCGTGGCGTGCGACCGTGGAGGTGATGCGGTCGAGCGAGCGGGCATTTGCTTCCATGACGTCGTGGCCGCCCGCTCCGTGAATGTGAATGTCCACAAAGCCGGGCACGACGATCTTGTCGCCCGCGGCATAGTGGACGGCGTCGGCCGGCACACGAACTTCGTCGCGCGGGCCCAGGCCGGTAATCTTGCCGTCCTCGACGAGAATGAGAGTGTCGCGCAGCTCCTCGTGAGGCGTGAGGATGGAACCGGCGTAGATGGCGGTCGCAGTCATCACAAAAACATGCTAACCGAAGCGCGCGGCAAAATCATGGGCGAGCCTTGCATCCTTTTCCTAGTCCGCTACAATCGTCAGGCACTCGATTGAGGAGGAATTGGGATGTCATACGACAAGCGGTACGTAGCCCAGAAGCGGCAGCGCCGCCACCGCAAGAAGGCCAAGGCAAAAGTGAAGCTCTACGAACAGGGAAAGATTACGCACGACAAGCTCCCTTCGCTGGCCAAGAAGTTCCTGCGCCGCAAGATGCGGGCCCTCAAAAAGTCCGCTTAGAACAAAAAAAAGGGGCGTCCGATGGACGCCCCTTCGGGGTGATTGCTCCGCGCCAGAAGCGCGGTGTGCTGATCCTGCGTTTAGTTGCCGTTGCCGGAGGCCTGCGCGTGTGCCGCGGCATTGATCTTGGGCACGCTCAGGTAACCGGAGATTTTGTCTTTGCCGATGGAATTCACCGTGAACTCGAGCGGGGCGCGCGTGCCGTGCACGAAGAAGTAGATGGGCTCGTTGGCCGAGCGATTCTTCTTCTCGTAGCGGTTGTCGTCCACATAAATGGCCACGGTGTAGAGATTCTTCTTGGTGCTGACGCCGCGGAGCTCAACCATCAGCTCGCCGACTTTCTGGCGGTCGTTCTTCTTGTCGATGGTGAACTCGAAGTAATCGCGCTGGCCCAGACGGCGAAGCTCTTCGATCTCGTCGTGGTTCTTGGCGATCAGTGTGCCGAATTCGCCGCGCGCCATTTGCAGATTGTTCTTGGTGGTGTCGAGGTCGGTCTTCACGCCGCTGACGTCCGTGCCAAGCTTGTTGACGTCGTCAATGCTGGCCTTGGTGGCCAGTTGCGCGGTCGTCTGCGTCTGGAGATCCGCCAACTCCTTGGCGTCTTCTTCCTTGATCTTGGTGGCCTGCTGACGAGCCTTCTTCAGTTCGCCCTGCGTCAGCTTCATCCTGTCGGTCACGACGCTCAGTTCGCCCTGGAGCTGCGCGTTGATGTCCTCGGCTTTCGCCAGCCGCTGATTCAACACGTCTTCGTTCTGCTTGAATTGCTTGGATTGCGTGTCCAGGCTCTGCCCGAGTTCCTTGGATCGCGTCGAGGCGGTCCAGCCTGCGCCCAATGCCGCCAGTGACACTACCGCCAAAGCGACAACGATAATCCCCACCCAACGGGGAGCCGCTGCGTCCTGGGGTACTATTTCGTGTGATTCGCTCATGCCTGTTGCCTCCGTGAAATCCCTTGCGTGGGGGATAGGAGCACGCGCAGAACCAATCGTGCCGGAGTGGGCCTGTCACCCATAGTTAATTGAAAACAAACAGGTTATGTAGGTGCTTTCTGGCGGGGTGGGTGAAATTTCGATCGTCGGAGGCTGCAATTTTTACGCGACTGTAATTAAATCTGCGCGGTTGTGTGACGGGGCCCACAATCGCCGTATTCGGCCGATTGTGAGCTGCCACGAGGTCAAAAGGCCGGTTAAAGGCCTACCGGGTCACAGTCATACTGCGCAGCGCGGCGATGCGATCCCCGAGCGGCGGGTGGGTGCTGAACAGGCTGGAGAAGATTTGGCCTGCCGTCAGCGGCTGGACGATCATCAGTGCGGATGTGCCGGGTGGCACATCCATGGGAATGCGCTTGTTATAGGCACCCAGTTTTTCAAGAGCGCTGATCAATCCATAGGGATGGCCGACCATCTGCGCACCGGAGGCGTCGGCTTGAAATTCGCGCTGCCGGGAAACGCCGAGTTGCAGCAGCAGCGCAGCCAGCGGCGCTAGGATCAGCATCAGCAAAGCCGTCAGGCCGCCACCGCGTTCGCGGTTCTCTCCGCCACCGCCGAACCAGAAACCCATTCGCGCGATCCAGGTGATGGCGCCGGCGAGCGTGGCGGCAATTGAAGAAGTCAGGATGTCGTAATTGCGGACGTGCGAAAGCTCGTGGGCGATGACGCCTTCGAGTTCGTCGTCGTTCATTAATTCCAGCAGCCCCTGCGTCACGGCCACGGAGGCGTGGCTGGGATTCCGGCCGGTGGCGAAAGCATTGGGGGCTTCCTGGGGAATCATGTACAGCTTGGGCATGGGAATGTTGGACTTGGCCGACAGCCGCTCCATCACTTGGTAGAGACGAGGCGCTTGTTCGCGGCTGATGGGAACAGCGCCGCTCGAGGCCAAGGCAATCTTGTCCGAGAAGAAATAGGCCGTGCCATTCATGAGCACGGCGAACACGAGCGCGATTGACATTCCGCGCTGGCCCGCAAATGCCTGGCCCAGGCCCAGCAGCAGAAGCGTCAGAGCAGTGAGTAAGAAAGTAGTTTTAAGTGTTTTCATATTGTCCCCACATATAAATGCAATGAATTAAGCGGCGCCGGCCTTGGCCGTCTCGGTCTTGAACTTCATCTCATCGCTCCTCGGGTCGGCGTCTGCGACCACGGTGTCGCCCGGATGGACTTCGCCATCCAGAATTCGCAGCGCCAGCGGATCCTGAATCAGCCGCTGAATGGCGCGCTTCATCGGCCGCGCACCGTACGCCGGGTCATAGCCCTCGCGGAACAGCAGCGTGCGCGCCGCGGGAGTCAGCTTGAGCGTAATCTTGCGCTCCGCCAGCTTGTTGATTAGATGCTGGATCTGCATGTCGATGATGCGATCGATCTGATCCTTGCCCAGCGGACGGAACAGCACGATGTCGTCAATGCGATTCAGGAATTCCGGCCGGAAGAGTTCGCGCAGAGAGGCCATAGCCTGCTCGCGCGCCTTCTTCATGTCTTTTTCCGCCAATTCGAAGATGGCTGTGGAGCCGACATTGGAAGTCATAATGATGACGGTATTGCGGAAATCTACGGTGCGGCCCTTTCCGTCGGTCAGGCGGCCGTCCTCGAGGATTTGCAGCAGAACGTTGAACACGTCCGGATGCGCCTTTTCGATCTCATCGAGCAGCACGACGGAGTACGGCCGGCGGCGGACCTGCTCGGACAGTTGCCCGCCCTCTTCGTAGCCCACATAGCCCGGGGGCGCTCCGATCATCCGCGCCACGGAGTGCTTTTCCATATACTCGGACATATCCAGGCGGATGATGGCGCGCTCGTCATCAAACAAAAATTCGGCCAGCGCCCGAGCCAGTTCGGTTTTCCCCACGCCGGTGGGCCCCATAAACAGGAATGAACCGATGGGCCGGTTGGGATCGCCCAAGCCGGAACGGCTGCGGCGAATGGCGTTTGCAACGCTGGTGAGCGCAGCGGCCTGTCCCACGACGCGCAGGCGCAGGCGCTCTTCCATGTGCACGAGCTTCTGCACCTCGCCTTCGAGCAGGCGGCCGACAGGAATGCCCGTCCATTTGGCGACTATTTTTGCGATTTCTTCCTCGCCCACCTCTTCCTTCAGCATAGGGTGGTCTTTCTGTAGCTCCGCCAAGCGGTCTTGCGCCGCTTTCAATTCCTTCTCTGCGGCAGCCAACTTGCCGTAGCGAATCTCCGCGACGCGCGAAAGATCGCCCGCGCGCTCGAACTTCTGTTCTTCGGTTTTGAGCCGGTCGATTTCTTCCTTTTGCTTGCGGATGCGCAGGATGGCGTCTTTTTCGGTTTGCCAGTGCGCCTTCAGGCCGTTCGATTTCTCGCGCAGCGTACTCAATTCCTTCTCGATCTGGCCAAGCCGCTCGCGCGAATGCGCGTCCGATTCTTTCTTCAGCGCCTGCCGCTCGATTTCAAGCTGCATTACACGCCGCTCGATTTCATCAATCTCCGCGGGCAGCGAATCGATTTCCATGCGCAGTCCGGCGGCGGCTTCATCCACCAGGTCAATGGCCTTGTCCGGCAGGAAGCGGTCGGTGATATAGCGCTGCGAGAGCATGGCGGCGGCGACGATGGCGGCATCCTTGATGCGCACGCCGTGATGAACTTCGTAGCGTTCCTTCAAGCCGCGCAAAATGGCGATAGTGGCTTCAACCGACGGCTCGCCGACAAGCACGGGTTGGAAACGGCGCTCGAGCGCCGGATCCTTCTCGATGTATTTGCGGTACTCGTTGAGCGTGGTGGCCCCGATGGCGCGGAGTTCGCCGCGTGCCAGAGCCGGTTTCAGCATGTTCGAGGCGTCCATGGAGCCTTCGGCGGCTCCGGCGCCGACCAGAGTGTGCAGCTCGTCGATAAAGAGGATTACCTGGCCCTCGGATTCCGTGACTTCTTTCAGCAGAGCTTTCAGGCGGTCTTCAAATTCGCCGCGGTATTTTGCTCCCGCCACCAGCGCGGCCAGGTCGAGCGCCACAATGCGCTTCGGCTTCAACACTTCCGGGACATCGCCGGAAATGATGCGCTGGGCGAGTCCTTCCACGATGGCGGTCTTTCCCACGCCGGGCTCGCCGATCAAGACAGGGTTATTTTTCGTGCGGCGCGCAAGTATCTGCATCACGCGGCGGATTTCTTCATCGCGGCCGATGACCGGATCGAGTTTGCCGCGGCGCGCCAGATCGGTCAGGTCGCGGGAGTATTGGTCGAGAGCGCGGTAGGTGGCCTCGGGATTTTGGGAAGTGACGCGATGGCTGCCGCGAATGGTGGCCATGGGATGCAGGATGGCGTCGTGACCAGCGCCATTGCGAGCGAGCAACTGCCCAGCGGGATCCTTATCGGCCGAAGCTATACCAAGAAGAATGTGTTCGGTTGAGACGTACTCGTCCTTCAAGCGCTGCGCTTCATCGAAGGCGCGCTCAAGGACTGAATTTGTGGCCTTGCTCAGATACTGGTCCGCAACTCCAGTAATTTTCGGCAGGCGCTCGATCTGCTTTTCGATTTCCGAGGCCAAGCGCGTGGGAGCAGCGCCAAGCTTCTCGAGCAGCGGCGGGACCACGCCGTCGCCCTGGGCGATGAGGGCCCAGAGCAGATGCAGCGGCTCAACCTGCTGCTGGTTTGTGCGTGCGGCCATCTCCTGGGCGGCCTGCACGGCCTCCTGGGCTTTGATGGTCAGTTTGTCAAATCGAATCATGGTGGAATTCTCTCACTTTTCATGTTCAAAAAAAGAGGGCCGGAATAAAACCCGGCCCCCCGTCGTTCAAAGAGAGATTACTTAGTGCCATTCGTGACACTGATCTTCACCTGCTTGGGTTTTGATTCAGCGCGCTTGGGCAGTTCGATCGAAAGCACGCCGTTTTTGTACTCGGCCTTGATGGCTTCGGTGTTGACGGTGTTGGGGAGACTGAAGCTGCGGCTGAACGAACCGTAGGTCCGCTCGACGCGCAGGTAGTTGTCCTCATTCACATTCTGCTCGAACTTGCGTTCGCCGCGAATGGTGAGCATGTTGTTTTCAATGCGGACATCCAGGTCCTTCTCCTCCACCGCGGGAAGATCGGCCTTGAGGACCAACTCGTTCTCTGTCTCGTAAATATCCACTGCCGGAGCCCAAGCGGTCAGCGCGGAATTGTCCGTGCGGGCCGGCAAATTGGACTCAAACAAGCGGATGACCTGTTCCTGAAGGGAATTGAGGCCATGAAAGGGATCCCAGCGAGTAATGGTGTTCATTTGAAGCCTCCTACCAAGTGTCTACGCTAATTAGCGCGACGTAATAATAAAATATGCGCGCATAATTGTCAAGTTGTATGTTAAGTCTTTATTTTGTGTAATTTAAGTGCGCCAATACCCCTATAATGTCTTCACTATCATGCACTTAAGATAGTGTGTTTCCGGCATGGTAAGCAGGATCGGGTGGTCTTGCGCTTGAGTTCGGCGTTCGGCCACTACGATGCTCTGCCGCGCATCGATCGCAGCTTCGGCGAGGATTTGCAGAAACAGGGGTTCGGTGATGTGGTAGGAACAGGAGCAGGTCAGCAGAAATCCGCCGGGTGCCAGAAGCTTTAGGGCGCGGAGATTGATTTCCTTGTAGCCGCGGTACGCGGCGGGGAGACTATCGCGATTTTTGGCAAACGCCGGGGGATCGAGAATCACCATCTGAAATTCGCGGCCCACTTCGTCGTATTCCTTCAAAATGTCGAACGAATTTCCCTCGCGGAAGGTGACGTTCGAGATGGAGTTCAGCTCCTGATTGCGCCGCGCGGCCTCCAGCGCCGCGGGGGCCATATCAACGGCTTCGACATGCTTGCATTTGTCCGCGATGGTCAGCGCAAATCCGCCCTGGTAACTGAAGCAATCGAGCACTTCGCCGGAAGCATAGCGGCGGGCGGCCCAGTGGTTTTCGCGCTGGTCCAGGAACGAGCCGGTCTTTTGCCCCTTCTGCAGATCGTACACGAATGTGATTCCATTTTCCCGCGCCTGAATTTCGTCGGGAATGTTTCCGGCGAGCACGCCGACATGCTGCTCGAGCCCTTCGAGCAGACGAACCTTGGGATCATTGCGCTCAAGCACGCCCTTGGGAGAGAAAATCTCGGTGAGAATTTCGACGAAGAGGTTTTTGTGCCGGTCGGTAGACTGACTCAGGGTTTGAATGACGAGATAATCCCCGTAACGGTCCACGATGAGCGAGGGCAGCAGGTCCGCTTCGCTATACACCACACGGTACGCGTCGGTGTTCTCGACGATCACGCTGCGGTAATCCGCGGCGCGGCGCAACCGCTCGGCAAAGAACGCGCGATCCACCGGCACGTCGTCGTGCGTCAGCAAGCGGACGGCAATCTGGGATTTGTCGTTGTAGAAGGCCCGGCCGTGAAACCGGCCGCGTTCATCATTCAACCGGACGATGGCTCCGGCTTCCGCGGAGGCGGAGCGCACATCGCTGCGGTACACCCACAGGTGGCCGGAGCGCAGGCGTTCCACTCCCCGCGAAGTGATGACCACCGTGCCTTCCGCCACAGTTCCTCCCCCGGTGAGTGAACTGGCGGGCCGTTTCGCTACAATGGCTCCGGGAGAGGCGCAAGTCGGCGCGGTCCGGAGCACCGGCAGTTGCCCACTCGATGCCCGCGGCTGCTGATTTAGCACAGTTGCCGGGGATGTGCCAGTTCCGTCTGAAATTGAACGTGCGATGAAACTTACCGACTTCGACTACGAATTGCCGACGGAGCGAATTGCGCAACAGCCGCTCGAGGAGCGCGACGCGTCGCGGATGCTGCTGGTCGATCGCGCAACAGGGGAATTTGAAAACCGCCGGTTCCGCGAGTTCGCCGGGTTACTGCGCGGTGATGAACTGCTGGTTTTGAACAACGCTTGCGTCCTGCCCGCCAGGCTCTTTGGCCGCCGCGCCGGCCTGCGAGCGGAAAAACCAGGGGAGAGTAATCCCGCGCGTACCGAGTTTCTGCAGTCGCAGATTGAGGTGCTGCTGGTGCGAAAGCTCGCAGCAGACAGGTGGGAGACGCTGGTTAAACCGGGCCGGAAAGTTCCAGTGGGCGAGCGCATTATTTTTGGCGATGGGGAACTGGAGGCGCGTGTGGAGTCGCGCGGCGATTACGGGCTTCGCATGCTGCAATTCACTTCGAAGAATGGTTTTGAGCACGCGCTAGGCCGGCTGGGCCACATTCCACTGCCGCCCTACATCAAGCGCAGCGACACTGCGGCAGACCGCGAGCGTTACCAGACGGTGTATGCACGAGCAGGTGCCGCGGTGGCCGCGCCGACCGCCGGGCTGCATTTCACGCCGGATATTTTGAGGCAACTGCGCGAGCGCGGCGTCGAGATCGCAGAGATCACGCTCGACGTCGGTCTGGGAACATTCGAGCCCGTCCGCGCAGAGCACCTGGAGGAGCACAAGATTCACACGGAAACGTACGAAATTTCGCCTGCGGCCGCCGATTCGATTGAGCGAGCGCGGAAAGCGAAGCGGCCGATTCTTGCCATCGGCACAACCGTGGTGCGGGCACTGGAAGACGCCTGCGAGAAACAGTCCCCAAAAGGAGGAGCCATCGAGCCGGGCAATGCCGAGGCGCAGATTTTTCTGTATCCCGGCAAGCCGATTCGAGCCGTCAGCCAATTGCTGACCAATTTCCACTTGCCGAAATCGAGCCTGCTGGCGCTGGTAGCCGCGTTTGCAGGACGCGAGCAGGTTTTACGCGCCTACCGGCATGCGGTCGAATCCGGCTACCGGTTCTACAGCTACGGGGATTGCATGCTGATCCGTTAAGACCTGGTAGCGCCTTATTTCAAGCCCAGAGCCGTGGGATGCTTCGGTTGGTACAGACCAATCTTGCCGCCGCCTGGAAGCTGCAACTTGGTGATGGAACCCCAGCGCTCTTGGTGAACTTCGGATGTTTTGACGCCCTGCTTTGCCAGCGAAGCCATTTCGGCTTTCAAGTCATCGCACATGAGATAGAGTTCGTGGGCGCCATTTTCTTCGGCTGGATGGAATGCGGCCTCTGCCGGCGGCAAGGCAAATATCAGCCAGCCATGACCGGCATCCACGGACTTGAATTTCAGTACGTCGTGGAAAAATGCACGGTCAGCCTCGGCATTCTTGCTGTACACAATCACATGAGCACCGGAAATCATTCGCCCCTCCCATGAAATTCCCGAAACCCCTGGGGGGATTCCGGTTTCCAGGGAATTTCGATATCGCGATTCAGATCAAGCCGGGACACTACCAAAATTCGGGAGTTTGGTGCAACCCAACGCGGCTTCGACTATAATCCGCATCCTACTAACGGGGAAGCCGGAATGCGGTATTTAATCCTGAGCGACATCCACGCGAATGTTACCGCGCTCGACACCGCGCTGGAAGCAGCCAAGGGCAAATGGGACCAAGCGGTGTGCCTGGGCGACGTGGTCGGCTACGGGCCGGATCCGAATGAAGTGATCGATCGGATTCGTGCGCTCGAAGCGGTCACCATCCGCGGAAATCACGACAAGGCCGGCAGCGGCCTAGCCAATGCCGATGATTTCAATCCCGTGGCGCGCAATGCGGCGCTGTGGACGCGCGCGCAGCTCCGTGCGGAAAACCGCGACTGGCTGGAGAAGCTGCCCGTTGGGCCGCTGACCGTGGACGGATTCTCGATTGTTCATGGCGCTTTCCGCGACGAAGACGAATACGTTTTTGCGCCTGCGCAGGCGCTTACCAGCCTGCTGGATGCTCCTTCACCCGTTACGTTCTTTGGGCACACCCATCTTCAGGGAGCTTTTACGCTGCGCGATACGGTCGGCGTTCTACACTTCAAGCCCGCTAGCGGCAAACCATTCGACACTTTGACGATCGAAGACGACACCACCTATCTCCTGAATCCCGGCTCCATCGGCCAGCCGCGCGACGGTGATACGCGCGCGGCCTTCGCTATAGCCGACCTGGACCGCAAGGCCGTGGAATTCTGGCGCATCACTTACGAGATTGAAGCGGTGCAGAAGCGCATGGCGGCTGCCGGTCTGCCGGAGCCGTTGATTCTGCGCCTTTCGTTTGGCCGCTGAGCCGACCGGAACGACCATGGATCCCGGACGGAGTTCCTACGAACAAGAACGCAGCCGGATGCCGGTCATCTTCGCGGCCGGTGCAGGGATCGTTTTGCTGGGCGTGGCCGCGTTGTTGTTGACCTCGCGCATGACGCAACGACACGGGCCAGCCAATGCTGCCAAGCTTCCCTTCGGCAGCGCTGAGCAGACCTACGCGCAACGCATTCATTTCCTGAACCCCCAAATGGCTCGCGCGAATAATTTCTTGAACCAGGAATTTACCTACGTTGCCGGCACCGTCTCGAACGATGGCACGCGCACGATTCGCGCTATGGAAATAACCTTGGAGTTCCGCGACCCGATGAATGAAGTGGTGCTGCGCGAGGCGCGCCAAATAGTTGGTCCCGATACGAAACCCATCGAAGGCGGGCAGCGCAGCGATTTTCAAATCACCCTGGAGCACGTTCCGGCGACGTGGAGCCAGCAATATCCAAACCTGCGTGTCACCGGGCTGATTTTGGAGTAGCATAGGGAATCTCGGTAGGCTGTATCTAAACGGTTGGCGATATGTCTATAAAAGCGCCCGCGGACGATTGGGCGGAACTTGATCGCGCCCTCGCTGAATTTGCATCCTCCACAAATGTAGAAGTGCATGAAGACGGCGAATGGCTGGCGGAGTTTGCCGGCATGCACTGCGAACTGCATCGCCAGGGAAAAAATTCCCTTGTCCATCTGTGGTCCGACAGACGGAATCTGACGCGCCGCGTCCTGCGTGTGCGCGAGCGCTCGGAAGATCACATCATCCTGGAAGTCCAGCGGTTCGGCCGCTCGAAGCCTGGCCGGCTGGAATTTCTGCGCGCCGATTCCCGCCGTTCGCCCGGGCGCATCACGCGCGAACAGTTTCGCTCCAGGCTCTACCGCGTTCTCGCCGAGCGATTTCCGGATGCGAGCGTGGATTCGCTGACCGCTGTGCCGAACTTGGAGCATTCGTTTTCCGGGCTCTACGTCCGAGGACAGATGCACGAGGGCACGCGTTCGTGGGCGGTGATGGCCGTTTCGCCCGCAGAAGACGCGGCGGCCATTGAAGGCATGTTGGCGTTCGGGCTGCTGTGGCTCGATTGGACGCGAAGCCATGCCGACCGGCGCGCGGTTGAGGGGCTGCGGCTGCTGGTCCCTGAGGGAACCAGCCGGGTGCTGCGCGAACGGGTTCCGGCGCTTTCCAACGCGGCACGGACGGAAATCTACGAGTTCAACGAGCCGGAAGGCCGCATGCAGAAGGTTGATGCCGGCGACGTAGGAAATTTAGAGGGACGCCTTGTGCCGCGTGGCGAGATCGAATCCACTCTTGCGGAAGCCTCGAACGTCACGGCGCATATTCGCGCGATTGTTCCCGGCGCAGCCGAAGCTATTGCGACGCGCGTGCCCGCAGGGACCCGAGAAGCAGCGCTCGGTTTTCGTGGCCTTGAATTTGCGCGTTGCACGCGCGAGGGAGTCTTTTTTGGAATCGGGGACGCGCGGCAAAAACTCAGCGAAGAAACGGAGGACAAGCTCGAACGCCTGATTCGCCAACTCGACCTGCAACGCAATTCGCTGGCCGAAGAGACGAATCATCCAATGTATCGAGCGGCCCCGGAGCGATGGCTGGAGACACTGGTACGAAGTGATGCGACACGCCTGGACGCCCATCTTGACCCGGCGCATCTTTATTCCCAAGTGCCGGCGCTCGCGGCCGGAGATCGCGGAGTGCTCGATCTGCTCGGCGTGACAAGGCTCGGCCGCCTGGTGGTGATCGAGTTGAAAGCTTCCGAAGATATCCAGATGCCGCTTCAAGCCGTGGACTATTGGTTGCGCGTGCGCCACCTCCAGCAGGAGGGCGATTTCCAGTCGCACGGCTATTTCCAGGGCAAGGAGCTGGATCCCCGGCCGCCGCTGGTGTGGCTGGTGGCGCCGGGATTGCGATTCCATTCCGCGACGGAAATCCTGCTGAAATACCTCTCGCCGGAAATTCAATTCACGCGGATCGGTTTAAGCGAGAATTGGCGCCGCGGCCTGAAAATCGTTTTCCGCCAGTAATTCAATTTTTTAAATTGAGCAAAAAAGAAGGGAAGCGGACTGGATTGGCCAGTACCACTTCCCGGGGTGTGTCCTAGAAGTGATTTGTATATTTAGATGCGCCGGGTGCGGAAAGGTTGCGCAAAAAAACGGAATCAGTAAAAAAGATATTTGCGCCACTTCTCGTCGCGGTGCCCGATCAAGCGCATCAACTGCCGCGAGGTGTGCAGCGTAAATGGGCGCGGCCGGCGCTGCAGTTTCAAGCCAGCTTCTTCCGGAGTGCGGTCGCCCTTGCGGTTATTGCAGGTGTAGCAGCACGCCACCAGGTTCTCCCAGGAGGAGCGCCCGCCGCGCGAACGCGGCACCACGTGGTCCAGCGTCAAGTCCGAGGCAGGAAACGCCGCCCCGCAGAACTGGCAGGTATTGCGGTCACGCAGCAAAATATTTTTGCGTGAAAGCGCCCGGCTCTGTTGCGGGATGTGCCGGTAAGTGAGCAGCCGAATTACGGACGGCACACGAATGGCTTTCGAAGTGGAGTGCACTTCGGTGTGATTGGTTTCTTCGGCTTGGGCCACGCCTTTCAGCATCAGGACCAGCGCACGGCGCACCGCCGTCACGTTGATAGGCTCGAAAGTGGCGTTGAGGACCAGGACCGGCGCCTGCATCACCGAAGGCCGACTGGCCGGGGAAATGGAAGGCCGGGGCGCAGCATCCGGCGCAACTCCACCAAGCCCGATGAGGGGCCGGGGGCGTAAGCCAAACTTGAGCCGATTGTCCATGTGCGCCGCCGTCGCGTCGCTCGACGGCTATCCTTCCTTACCAAGGATGCTCGCCGCACCCTGCTGGTTTGCCTCATTTGATGCAATTGCCCGCTGCTGCGGGGAACCCGAGACGGCCCAGCCGGAAACGACTCGCGCTACCGTCAGGCCAATTACTGCGGCCGCGCCTGCCTTCAGGAGGGCTCGAGAACATGAATCAAGCGTCGCGCCAGTCGTCATTACATCATCTACCAGCAGAATGCGCAGCTTGTCAACCTGGACTCCTTGGCGCGTGGCGTAGGCGCCACGTACGGATTCCCAGCGCTGCCGGCGCGTGAGCAGGAATTGGGCCGGCCGCGGCTTGGTCCGCACCAGCAGATAGGTGCCCAGCGGCAAGCGCAACCGGCGCGCCAGGGGACGGGCGATCAGTTCGGCCTGATTGTAGCCGCGCTCCTTCAGCCGGGAGGGATGCAACGGCACGGGCACAACCACGTCCGCGTGCATCTCCGCTCCGCCCTGAGCCACAACCTCGGCCAGGCGGGCGGCGAACCAGTCGCCCAGCCGCATAACCTGATCATATTTGAGCAACTGGATGGCGGCGCCGATAGCGTCGTCATAGATGGCAAAGGTGCGGGCGCGCTCGAAGGCGTACTGCTTCCCGCGGCACAGCCGGCAGAGCGGCTGGATGGCTTGTTCCGTCACGGGCGAAACGAACGGCCGGCCGCAGCAGAGACACATCGGCGGAGTGACGCGCGTGAAGGAATCGAGACACGCCGGGCAAATCGGGATGCGGCTGGCGTTCGTCAGCGTCTCTCCGCAAATCC
>Ga0210408_10001354_pt1 | contig 25979 bp, 16 predicted proteins | sample IncBWH4MmetaG_FD_155471 | JGI IMG/M metagenome (GOLD analysis project Ga0210408, IMG submission 155471) | Forest soil microbial communities from Barre Woods Harvard Forest LTER site, Petersham, Massachusetts, United States - Inc-BW-H-4-M | ecosystem: Environmental > Terrestrial > Soil >...
CGATCTCGGCCTTCCGGATATTCAGGGCCATGAATTGTTGCGCATGATCCGGGGCCGCAACGACAGCGTGCCGATCGTGGTGCTGTCGAGCCGGGGCGATGAGGCCGGCAAGGTGCAGGCGCTCGATCTCGGCGCCGATGATTATCTGACAAAGCCGTTCGGGATGGACGAATTGCTCGCCCGCATGCGCGCGGCATTGCGGCATCAATTGCAGGTCCACGGCGAACGCCCGGTGTTCCGCTCCGGCGATCTCTCGGTCGATCTGGTGCGCCGTATCGTCAAGGTCGGCGACCGCGACGTGAAGCTCTCGCCGAAGGAGTACGACCTGTTGCGTGTGCTGGTGCAGCACGCGGGCAAGGTGCTGACCCATCGCTTTCTGTTGAAGGAATTGTGGGACGAACTGACCGACGCGCAATATTTGCGGGTCTATGTGCGCCAGCTCAGGCAGAAGATCGAGACCGATCCGGAGCGCCCGCAATTCGTGCTGACCGAAACCGGCATCGGCTATCGCTTGCGCGCACCGGACTGACGCGGATTCGGGGCTTGGAACTTTCACTTGCCGCAGGGATTGATTTCCGGCCAGCGGGAGAACGATCATGGCACGAAAATATTCGAAAAAGGCCTCCGCCGACGTTGAGCGCGTGATGAAGAAACGCAAGGCGGGCACGCTCCGGAGCGGCCGCTCGGGACGCAAGGTCACGAGCCGCAAGCAGGCGATCGCGATCGGGCTTTCCGAGGCGAGGGCCGAGGGAGCGAGAGTGCCGAAGAAGGCGGCGAGGCCGGCAAAATCCCGGAAGAAAGCCTGAGCTACGCGGGTTTTGGTTCCGGGCGGGTGTCGGCGCTGATAGGCTACGCCGAAGGTGAATATTTTCAGGACCGATCGTGTCGCTCAGGAACCTTTCCACCTACCGCAAGAAGCGGGATTTTGACAAGACCGACGAGCCGTCCGGCGACGTCAGGGTGGCGCCGGCGAGGCGGCGGCGGTTCGTGATCCAGAAGCACGCGGCGACGCACCTGCACTACGATCTGAGGCTGGAATTCGACGGCGTGTTCAAGTCCTGGGCGGTAACGCGCGGGCCTTCGCTCGATCCGCATGACAAGCGGCTCGCGGTCGAGGTGGAGGACCATCCGCTCGACTACGGCGATTTCGAAGGCACCATCCCGAAGGGACAATATGGTGGCGGCGCGGTGCAGCTCTGGGACCGCGGCTATTGGGATTCCGACGATCCGGAGCGCGGTTTCAAGAAAGGTGACCTCAAGTTCACCCTCCACGGCGACAAGCTGCACGGCAGTTGGGTGCTGGTGCGGATGCGCCACGACCGCAACGGCGGCAAAAGAACCAATTGGCTCCTGATCAAGCATCGCGACGAATTCGCCAGAGAAGGCGAGGCCAACGACATCCTCGACGAGGATCGCTCCGTCGCGTCCGGCCGGTCGATGCAAGAGATCGCGCAAGGCAAGGGCCGGGCACCAAAACCGTTCATGACGGCAAAGGGCGGCCGCGGCAGGGCGGATGCGGTCTGGCACTCCAACCGCGGCGAGGCGGGGCAGGCGCGCGCCAAGGGCAAGGCGGCGGCGCCGGCAAAACCGAGACAAGTTGCGGAGATGCCGGATTTCGTTGCGCCGCAGCTTTGCGCCTCGGTCGATCGCCCGCCGAGCGGCGAGGGATGGTGCCATGAGATCAAATTCGACGGCTATCGGGTGCAATTGCGGGTCGAGGGCGGCGACGCCACGCTGAAGACCCGCAAGGGGCTCGACTGGACCGAAAAGTTCAAGACCATCGCCAAGGAAGCAGGTGCGCTTCCCGACGTGTTGATCGACGGCGAGATCGTCGCCCTCGATCATCGTGGCGTCCCGCATTTTTCGGCGCTGCAGGCAGCCCTTTCCGACGGCAAGACCGACAGACTGATGTTCTTCGCATTCGATCTATTGTTTGCCGAAGGCAAGGACCTGCGCCGCCTGCCGCTTGCCGAGCGCAAGGCGCAATTGAAGCAATTGCTGGAAGCGCGAAAGAAGGCACGGCAGATTTATTACGTCGAGCATTTCGAAACGGATGGCGATGCCATGCTGCAATCGGCGTCGAAACTCTCGCTGGAGGGTATCGTCTCGAAGAAACTGAGTGCGCCCTATCACTCCGGCCGGACCGAAAGCTGGACCAAGGCCAAATGCCGCGCCGGCCACGAGGTGGTGCTGGGAGGCTGGAAGACCACCAACGGCAAGTTCCGTTCGCTGATGGCCGGTGTCTATCGCGGCGATCATCTCGCCTTTGTCGGCATGGTCGGCACCGGCTTTGGCCAGGACAAGGTCCGGCGTATCATGCCGGCGCTGAAGAAGGCCGCCGCCAAGGAGAGTCCGTTCGGCGGCGAGAACGCGCCGCGTAAGACCCGCGACGTGCACTGGCTGAAGCCTGAGCTCGTCGCCGAGATCGAATTCGCCGGCTGGACCGACGACGGCAACATACGGCAGGCGGCGTTCAAGGGTTTGCGTCAGGACAAGCCGGCCGATGAGGTGCAAGCGGAGAAGCCATCCATGACAGCGATCGCCAAACCCGCTGGGAAGACGGCTGCAAAAACCGGCAAGGCCGGGACGTCAGCCGCCGGCAATTCCGCCGAGGTCATGGGCGTGATGATCTCAAAGCCCGACAAGGAGCTGTGGCCCGACGCCGGCGATGGCGGGGGCGTGACAAAACTCGATCTCGCTCGCTATTACGAGGCGGTCGGGGAATGGATGATCGGCCATCTCAAGGGCAGGCCGTGCTCCATCGTCCGCGCGCCGGACGGCATCAACGGCGAGAAATTCTTTCAGCGCCACGCCATGCAGGGCACCTCCAAACTGCTCGAGCTGGTCAAGGTTTCCGGCGACCGCAAGCCTTATTTGCAGATCGACCGCCTCGAGGGCCTCGCCGCAGTGGCGCAAATCGGCGGGCTCGAACTGCATCCGTGGAATTGCGCGCCCGATGCATATGACACGCCGGGCCGGCTGGTGTTCGATCTCGATCCTGCGCCGGACGTCGAATTTTTGGAGGTGATCGAGGCCGCCAAGGACATGCGGCAGCGGCTCACCGATGTTGGACTGGAGAGTTTTTGCAAGACCACCGGCGGCAAGGGACTGCACGTCGTGGCGCCGCTCACCTACGGGGCCAAGGACAGAGTGACGTGGAAGGAGGCCAAGGCGTTTGCGCTAGGCATTTGCCAGTGGATGGCCAATGACGATCCCGAGCGCTATTTGCTCAACATGTCGAAGCAAAAGCGCACCGGAAAGATTTTTCTCGATTATCTGCGCAACGACCGGATGTCGACGGCGGTCGCGGTGCTGTCGCCACGCGCGCGCGAGGGCGCAACCGTCTCGATGCCGCTGACCTGGGCGCAGGTCAAGGGCGACCTCGATCCGAAACGCTACACGGTTCGCACCGTGCCAAAACTGCTTGCCAAGACCAAGGCGTGGGAGGACTACGACGACGCGGCGTCATCGATAAGGACCGCGATCAAGAAGCTGGCGGGGAAAGTCTAACATTTGTCATTCCGGGATGCGCCGTCAGGCGCAGACCCGGAATCCATACTCACGATGGTGGTTATGGATTCCGGGTTCGCGCTAACGCGCGCCCCGGAATGACAAAGAAGAGTGTTGCGCCTCAAATCCTTCCCAACAAAACCAATATCAGGATGATCACGATGATGAGACCGAGCCCGCCACCGCCGTAATAGCCGGTGCCGTAGAACGGACCGCCGCCGACGCCGCTGAAGCCACCGAGCAGCGCGATGATGAGAATGATCAGGATGATGGTGCCGATTGACATTTAACCTCTCCGCAGCCCGGAAGTCGGGACAGTTGTTTTGCGCTGTCAGGCGAGGAAACTTGCGGGAACATTGAAAGTTCCACCTTTTGCATCGCGATAAGCCTCTTCTTTTCCATCGCTCCCGAATTAGATGGAGTCGGACCAGCTGAGGATTTGCGATGTCTGCGCCACTTGTGGTTTCCATTCCGCATCGCCTTGGCCGCGAGGAAGCGACGCGTCGCCTCAAGGCCGGCTTGACACGCGCCGCCACCAGCATTCCCGTGCTCAAGGTCGACGAGGAACGATGGCAAGACAATCGCATGGTCTTCCGGGTACGCGCGCTCGGGCAGGCCGCCGCGGGTCATCTCGATGTTGAGGATGACCACGTCCGGTTGGAGGTGACATTGCCGTGGCTGTTGCAGCGCTTCGCCGAGGTCGCGCAAGTCGCGATCCAGAACCGCGGTCGCCTGCTGCTGACCAAGCGCAATTGATTGGGTGATTTCGCATCGCAGCAACGAATGAAAAACGTGCATGCGGCGAATTTTGTTCGCTTGCTGGTAACGAATTTTCCGGATCATCCACGCCAGCGGGGGAGGGAACCGACCTTGAGTCGGCACGACATCCGCCGGGGCCGCCCGGCCTTGATCCCGGGCGGCCCTTCGCGTTTCACGCTTCGATGCGCCAGAACACCGACCAGGGCGGGAGCAGGCCGCCGGTCTCGTCGCCCCAAATCGGCGTGCCGGTCATGTGAGACGATGTGCCGGCGATCTCGTTTGGCGACAGATTGGCTGTCAGCCGCAGCGTCGTGTCATCGCCCATGCGCCAGCTTGCGCTGAGCAGGCCGTCGTCCTCTGCGTGCGCGTCGCCAAAGACCGCGCCTGCTGACCGCGGGGCGATCTCGCGCTGACGGATCGTCAGCAACTCCCGCACCAGCGCCAGCCGTTTCTCTCCCACGGGCTGATCGCGCGTCTGCCAATCGAGAACGGCCGATCGAAATGTCGCTGTTGCGAGCGGGTCGGGTACTTCATCGCCATGCTTGGCATAGGCCCAGGCATATTCCCGGCGCCGTCCCTTGCGGACAGCCTCGGCGAGGCCGCCCTCAAAATCGCAGAAGAAGGGAAACGGCGATCTCGATCCCCATTCTTCTCCCATGAACAGCATCGGCGTCATCGGCGCCAGCAAGGTGACGGCAAGCGCTGCTTCGATCGTCTTTGGATCGGCGATGCGCTCAAGCCGGTCGCCCAACGCCCGGTTGCCGACCTGGTCGTGGTTTTGCAGGAAATTGACGAAGGCCGAAGGCGGCAGGGCGCCGCTCGGCTCGCCGCGCCGCTTGCCGCCCCAAAAGGCGGCGGCTTCGCCCTGATAGACAAAGCCCGAGCAAAGCGCCCGCGCCAGGTCCTGCCGCGGCGAACGCTGGTAGTCGACGTAATAGCCCTGGGATTCGCCGGTCAATATCACATGCCAGACGTGGTGATAGTCGTCGTTCCATTGCCCGCGATATTTGCCGCGCGGCGGTTCCTCCGCGGGATCGAGCAGACTCGCGCGGTTGTCGCCGTTTTCAAGCACCAGATGGATGTGACGCCCACTTTCCGCGGCGAGCTTGCCGACGGCGGCGCTGAGATCGTGCAGGATCGGGACTTTGCCGGGCTCAAAGATGGTGTTGACCGCATCCAGCCGCAGCCCGTCGAAGCGATATTCGTGCAGCCAGTTCAGCGCATTCTCGATCGCGAAGGCGCGAACCTCTCGCACGCGGTAATCGATCGCGCTGCCCCATGGCGTGTGGGCCTCGGTGAAGAAATTTGGCGCGTAACGGCCGAGATAGTTTCCCTCGGGGCCGAAGTGATTGTAGACCACGTCCAAGAACACCATCAGCCCGCGCAAATGCGCTTCGTCGACCAGGGCCTTCAGATCCTCGGGGCGGCCGTAGACGCTGTCAGGCGCGTACCACAATACGCCGTCATACCCCCAGCCGCGCGTCCCTGCGAAATCCGCAAGCGGCATCAACTCAAGCGCCGTAATTCCGGTCTGCACGAGATGATCGAGTTTTTCGATCATCGCGCGGTAGCTGCCTTCCGGCGTGAAGGTGCCGACATGGGTTTCGATCAGCACGATTTCCTGCCACGGCCGTCCGCGCCAATCCGCCGCACGCCATCGGTAGCTGGCGTGATCGATCACCTCGCTCGGGCCCGATACATCATCGGGCTGAAACGCCGAGGCCGGATCGGGCACCTCGATCTTGCCGTCGATCCGGAATTTATAACGTGCGCCGGCCTTCACGCCAAAGACGTCGGCGGAGAACCAGCCGTCGCCGCCGCGCTGCATCGGCTGAGGTTCTTGCAGCAACAGCTCGACGCGCTTTGCCGCCGGCGCCCAAAGCCGAAACGACGCGCCGTCCTGCGTCAGCCGCGCGCCGAACTGTCGCTCATTCATGCCGAACCCGCAAAGGCAAGCACCGAACGCGGAGGTGCCTTGGCGTCCGCTCCTGCGGCAAAACCGGCCGTCGTCTGCTTGGCGTCGGCCGTGTTGAGAACCTGTTGCCAGCTCTTGTATTCATTCATCTTCGGCAATTTGAATGCGATCTCTTCGGGAACGGCGTTGAGCACGACAAAGATCGGGGCCTGTCCCTGTTCCACCGGTCCCAGCACGTAAGAAAGAAACCGGCCTTCCGGAAACTGCCAGTCGGATTCCTTCATTTCCTCGGCCGCAGGCGTCAGCCACAACACGCCATAAGAGCCGTCGGCGCGGCGCCCGTCGAGCCAGTGATGGGTGCGGATCTGCCCAAAACGTCGGCGCAGCGCGGTCAAATGGCCGATGAAATCGGTAAAATCCTCGCCCTCCCTGCCGAGATTTTCCCAGCTGACCCAGCCGACTTCATTGTCCTGGCAATAGGCGTTGTTGTTGCCGGACTGCGAGTTGCCGACCTCGTCGCCGGCGAGGATCAGCGGCGTGCCCTGCGCCAGCAACAGGCATGCGAGCTGGTTTTTTCGCAGTTGAAGGCGCAGCGCGACGATCGCGGGATCGTCGGTCGGCCCCTCATGGCCGCAATTGTTGCTGTGATTTTCGTTTGCGCCGTCGCGATTGCCTTCGCCATTGGCTTCGTTGTGTTTCTCCTTGTAACTGAACAAGTCTGCGAGCGTAAAACCATCATGGACGGTGATGTGGTTGACGCTGGCGCGAGGGCCGCGGCTGTTATGGTGGAACAGGTCGGAGGAAGCGGTCATGCGGCTGGACACTTCGCCGATCAGGCTGCCTTCGCCGCTCCAGTAACGTCGCATCGCGGTGCGATAGCGATCGTTCCACTCCGACCATTGCGAGGGAAACGCGCCGACCTGATAGCCGCCGAGCCCGAGGTCCCAGGGTTCGGCGACCAGCTTGACGGAAGCCAGCACCGGGTCCTGGCGGACCGCGGTCAAGAATGCGGCGTTGGGGTCAAATCCGTTCGGGCCGCGCGCCAAGGTCGTGGCGAGGTCGAAGCGGAAGCCGTCGACATGACAGACCTCGACCCAATAGCGTAGCGAATCCATCACCATCTGCAGCACCCGCGGATGGGTGAGATTGACGGAACAGCCGCAGCCGGTGAAGTCGTCGTAATAGCGCGGGTTTTCCCGGTTCAGCCAGTAGTATGAGGCGTTGTCGATGCCGCGGAACGACAACGTCGGTCCCAGATGATTGCCTTCGGCGGTGTGGTTATAGACGACGTCGAGCATCACCTCGATGCCGGCGTCATGCAGCCGGGCCACCGTGGTGCGAAAGGAATCAAGCGGGTTGTCCTGCGCATAGCGCGGCTCGGGCGCGAAGAATGACAGCGTGTTGTAGCCCCAATAGTTCGAGAGCTTCCTTTCGACCAGCACGCGGTCATCGATAAGCCCGTGAATCGGCAGCAATTCGATGGTGGTGACGCCGAGGCGCTTGAAATGCTCGACCATCGCGGGGGAAGATAGGCCGCCATAGGTGCCGCGCAGATTCGGCGGCACGTCCTGGCGGGTCTGGGTCAGGCCCTTGACATGCGCCTCATAGATGATGGTGTCCTCCCAGGGGGTCGCGGGGCGTATCTCGCGCCGGCCCCAATTAAAAGTTTCGTCGACCACGACCGCCTTCGGCATGCCGCGGGCATTGTCACGGCGGTCGAACGACAGGTCCTCGCGCGCGCTGCCGGTGCGGTAAGCGAAATGCGCATCGCTCCAGACCAGCCTTCCTGCGAGCCGCTTGGCATACGGATCGAGCAACAGCTTGTTGGGGTTGAAGCGGTGGCCGTGCTCGGGCTCATAGGGGCCGTGAACGCGGTAGCCATAAAGCTGCCCGGGCGAGACGTCGTTGAGATAGCCGTGCCAGACGTCCTCGGTTCGTTCGGCCAACTCGATGCGCTCGAGCTCGCGCCGGCCCTGGCTGTCGAACAGGCAAAGCTCGACCCTCTCGGCGTTGGCGGAGAACAACGCAAAGTTGGTTCCCCGGCCGTCCCAGCTTGCGCCGAGACGCGAGAAAGTTCCGGCGGACAAACGCATGCCTCAGCTTTCCGGTACGAGAAAAATCGCAGCCAGCGGCGGGATGGTCAAATTGAGTTCGGGTATTAAACCGTCAAGCGTCCGGACTTCGCCGACATTGCCGACATTGCTGCCGCCATAATGGGCGGAATCCGAATTGAGGACCTCATGCCATTTGCCAGCGAACGGCACGCGGACGCGGTAGTTGTAATATACGTTGGGCGAGAAATTCACGACGACCAGACAGCGCGCGCGCGTGTCGTTGCCGGTGCGCATCCAGGCAAACACGTTGTGATCAGAATCCTCGGTGACGATCCAGTCAAAACCGGCCGGGTCGCAATCCCGCTCGTGCAACGCGGGCAGGGCGCGATAGAGCCGGTTGAGATCGCGGATCAGAGACTGCACGCCGGCATATTTCTTCTGTTTCAGGAGGTGCCAGTCCAGCGAATGGTCGTGGCTCCATTCGCGCTCCTGGCCGAACTCGCAGCCCATGAACATCAGCTTCTTGCCGGGATGGCCGAACATGAAGCTGTAATAGGCGCGCAAATTTGCAAAGCGTTGCCAGTCGTCGCCCGGCATGCGGCCGAGAATCGAGCGTTTGCCGTGGACGACCTCGTCATGCGACAGCGGCAGGATGAAATTCTCCGAGAACGCGTATTGCAGGCCGAACAGGATGTCGCCGTGGTGGTATTTGCGGTGGATCGGATCCTTGCCGATATATTTCAGCGTGTCGTGCATCCAGCCCATGTTCCATTTATAGCCGAAGCCAAGCCCGCCATATTCGACCGGGCGCGACACCTGCGGCCATGCAGTGGATTCTTCGGCGGCCGTGGTCGCGTGCGGGAAGCGGGCAAACAGCTCGGTATTGAAGCGGCGCAGGAATTCGATCGCTTCCAGATTTTCCCGCCCGCCATATTTGTTCGGGATCCACCCCCCCGCGGGCCGACTGTAGTCGAGATAGAGCATGGAAGCGACCGCGTCGACCCGCAACCCGTCGACGCCATAACGCTCCAGCCAGAACAGCGCGTTCGCCACCAGGAAATTCACGATTTCGGTGCGGCCGTAATTGTAGATCAGCGTGCCCCAGTCGAGATGGCGGCCCTGCAGGGGATTGGCATGTTCGTAAAGCGCGGTGCCGTCGAAATGGCCAAGCCCGTGCGGATCGTCCGGGAAATGTCCGGGCACCCAGTCGAGCATCACGCCGAGGCCTTCGCGGTGGCAGGCATCGACCAGCGCGGCGAAGTCGGCCGGCGAGCCGAACCGGCTGGTCGGCGCAAATAGGCCGGTCGGTTGATATCCCCACGAGCCGTCGAACGGATGCTCGTTGACGGGGAGAAATTCGACATGGGTAAAGCCGAGGTCGCGCGCGTAGGCCGGGAGCTGTTCGGCGAGGTCGCGGTAGGTCAGCCACTCGTTGTTGCCCTTGCGCCGCCACGAGCCGAGATGAACCTCGTAGATCGAAACCGGCGCGCTGAGCGCATTGACGCCGGCGGGCGCCGGCCGCGGACGTGGTATCTTCGTCTCGTCAAATACGATGGAAGCGGTCTTCGGACGCATTTCCGCGGCAAAGGCGAGCGGATCGGACTTTTGCGGCAGATGCTGGCCGTTCGGTCCTATGATATCGAACTTGTAATGATCGCCCGGCCTGGCGCGCGGAATGAACAATTCCCAATAGCCGACGCCGCGCACGCGCATCGGATGCCGCCGCGCATCCCAAAAATTGAAGTCGCCGACCACGCTGACCCGCCGCGCATTCGGCGCGAGCACGACGAAGGCGACACCGTCGACGCCATCAAGCATCAGGGGGTGCGCGCCGAGCTTGTCGTAAAGGCGCTGATCGGTCCCTTCGCCCAGGAGATAGAGATCGAAGTCGCTCAACACCGGCGGGAAGCGGTAGGGATCGTCGAGATCGACGATTTTTTCGCCGAATTGGGCGCGGAGCTGGTAGCGCTTCGAGCCGTTCGGCAATGCGCCGGCGAATAATCCTGCGTCGTGAATGCGCGCGAGCCTTGCGGTCTCGCCATGTTCGCCGACGGCTTCCACTCTGGAAGCTTGCGGGAGAAACGCGCGCACGACGCTTTTGTCGCCTTCTCTATGGAGGCCGAGATAGTGGAAGGGGTCGGAGTGGCGGCCTTCGATGATTGCATGGGCCTCGGCTGGCAGTTTGGTCATGAGGCCTCGTTGGCAGGCAGAGACAGAATTCGCAACATACCCATCAGCGGCGCGCGCAGCCAATCGGGCCGGTGGGACAGCTCATATTCGATCTCGTGCAAGGCCTGTTCCAGCAGAAAGAAGTTGAGCATGCCGCTAGCCGCATGCGGATCTGCGGGCCAGAGCCGGTGATTTGTCATGGCCTCGCGATAGCCGCTCAGGAAGGCGTCGGTGGCGCGATCGCGCCATTGCGCCAGCGCTGAAGCGAGCTTGCCTTGCTCGTCGGGCGCGACCTTCTGCGCACGTTCCAGCGCCGCTGCGGCGGAACGATCGATTGAACTGATCAAGCCCGCGGCGTCGCGCGCCGCCGGCGCCGTGCGGCGGCGTTCGGCCAGCGGATGGCGGGACCCGCCGCCGAAACCGATGATGAAGATGTCGTCCTTGACGATCAAAGTCCGGCCGAGATTGAAGTCGCCATGATGGCGAATGTTCAGGCTGTCGATTTCAAGCGGAAGCAGCGCGCTCAGGCGATCGTGCAAGATGTCACGTTGCGCCAGCGCCTGGTCCACCAGCGGCCGGTCGAATTCCCTGTTGCTGTCGCGGCGTTGCTTCAGCGCGTCGAAAACACGGTCGGCCCGGGCCACGGTCTCGCCGATCCAACGCTGCACGTCTTCGGGCCGCGTCGGCTCCGGCGCGAAGCCGGCGAGTTGGGAGCCTGCGGCCAGCGCGACGTGCATCTCGGCGACGCGGCGGCCGGTCTGCGACATGTAACGCAAATAGGGGCCCTGCTCCTCGCGATTGCCGGGAAATTCGGATGCCGGCAGCAAGCGCTGATCGTCGACGAAGCGATCGAGATAGGCCGACGTCACGGTCCAGCCGTCACCCTGGTTCTCGACGAAGGCGTGAACGATCCCGACTGCGCTGCGCTCGCCGCCTTCGACAAACTCGACGCTGCCGAGCAGCGCCGGGGTATTGGCGAAGCCCGCGACCTCGGTGAGGTACCAGCCGATTTCGATCTCGGGATGGCTGCCGGTTTCGATCTTGCGATAGATCTTGACCACGTAGTCGTTATCCACCAGCGCCGTGCTGTTGGGCTGTTCGGTGTCGAGCGCGCGGATGCGCTCGGGCTGCCGGATCGGCTTTCCGGAAAACTTGCTGGTCGGCCTGAATTCGAGGCGAAAACCATTTTCCTCGACGGTCAGAACCTCGCGCAAATTGCGCAACAACAGCGCGATGAAGATGTGATCGGTCGCGACGTCCAATAGCGTTCCCTCGCGCGCACCCTGGCGCACGGCAGCGAACGCGCGCGGATTGTAACGCTCGCGGTCGAAGCGGACCCACTCGATCTGCATCGGCAACAGGTAACGCTGGGTGAGGCCGCGCTGCGTCGCCTCGAAGAAGGCGAGCCAGGGTCGGTTGTCGCCGATGTCGCAGAACGGGATGGCCGAAGTCAGCGTCGGTCGGATATTGCCTGGCGAACGCTCCGGATACCAGCGCGTGCGCGCCAGATGCCCGGGCAATACGTCGCGCTCGAACACGCCGCGTTCGCGGGCGAGCGAGACCCAGGTCGAGTTGATAGGCACCACCAGCGTCTCGAACTCCGGCACCGCCCGCGGCACCACCGGTTCCGACTTGTCGCGCTCCTGGAGCTGAAACCAGTAGAAGCCGTAAGGCGCGAGCGTGATCATGTAGGGCAGCTCGCCGATCGCGGGAAAACAGGTGCGCCCGAGCATTTCCAGCGGAATGCGTTCCTTCCAGGGGGACAGGTCGAGCTCGGTGGCTTGCGCTGCGCGCGACAGATTAGCGACGCATAGAATGACTTCGTCCTGGTATTGCCTGACATAGGCAAGCACCGCGCGATTGACCGGACGGATGAATGTCATGCTGCCGCGGCCGAACGCCAGCGTCGACTTGCGCACCGAGATCAGCCGCTTGGTGGCGCTCAGCAATGACGACAGGCTGCGCGACTGTGCCTCGACATTGACCGCCTCGTAGCCATAGACCGGGTCCATGATGGTCGGCGCGTAAAGCCGCGCCGGATCGGCGCGGGAAAAGCCGCCGTTGCGGTCGGGTGTCCACTGCATTGGCGTGCGCACGCCGTTGCGGTCGCCGAGATAGATATTGTCGCCCATGCCGATCTCGTCGCCGTAATAGATGATCGGCGTCCCCGGAAACGACAACAAAAGCGAATTCATCAATTCGATCTTGCGGCGGTCGTTGTCCATCAGCGGCGCCAGGCGGCGGCGAATGCCGACATTGATGCGGGCGCGGGGATCGTTGGCGTAGGTCGACCACAGATAGTCGCGCTCGACGTCGGTCACCATCTCCAGCGTCAGTTCGTCATGGTTGCGCAGGAACAGCGCCCATTGGCAGTTGGCGGGAATATCCGGCGTCTGGCGCAGAATATCGGTGATCGGAAAGCGGTCTTCCTGCGCGATCGCCATGTAGATGCGCGGCATCAGCGGGAAGTGATAGGCCATCTGGCATTCATCGCCCTGGCCGAAATACTCCTGGACGTCCTCCGGCCATTGATTGGCCTCCGCCAGCAGCACCTTGCCCTTCGCGTAAGCATCGAGCTCGGCGCGCAGTTTCCTGATGATGGCGTGGGTCTCGGGCAAGTTCTCGTTGTTGGTGCCATCGCGCTCGCACAGATAGGGAATGGCGTCGAGGCGGAAACCGTCGACGCCGGCATCGAGCCAGCGCTTCATCACCTGGATCAGGGCGCTGACCACGCGCGGATTGTCGAAATTCAAATCCGGCTGGTGCGAAAAGAAGCGGTGCCAGTAGAACTGGCCGGCTTCCGGGTCCCAGGTCCAGTTCGACTTTTCGGTGTCGGTGAAGATGATCCGGGTGCCCTGGTATTTCTGGTCGGTGTCGCTCCAGACATACCAGTTGCGCGCGCTCGATTTGGGGTCGCTGCGGCGGGCGCGCTTGAACCAGTCGTGCTGGTCGGAAGTATGGTTGATGACGAGTTCGGTGACGACCTTGAGGCCGCGCCTTTTCGCCTCCTGGATGAAGCGCTTGAAATCCTTCAGCGTCCCGAAATCGGGGTTGATATCGCCGTAATCGGCGATGTCGTAGCCGTCGTCGCGGCCGGGCGAGGGATAGAACGGCAATAACCAAAGTGCGGTGACGCCGAGGTCCTGCAGATAGCCGAGTTTTTCCGTGAGGCCTGCGAAATCGCCGATGCCGTCATTGTTGCTGTCGGCAAAGGCCTTGACGTGAAGCTGGTAGACGATGGCGTCCTTGTACCACAGCTCATCGCCGATCTCGGTGATCGGCAATTCCTTGGCATCGATGGAGGGCAGAACGTTCATGCGGCTATCTTACGCCAGACAGCGGAAGAGCAAAGCGGGGTCGTACTCGGGGTCGATGCGCAGTCGGATGCCGCCCCATTCGACCTTTGATCGCTCGCCGCTGATCAGGTTCTCCACGGCGCTCACCGGGCGCCGCTCGCTGCCTGCGCCGAGGTTGACGTCGCCGAGGTGCAGCCAGAATTCGTGCACGTCGCGCGATAACGCGATTGCGACGGCGACCGTGTTGGTCTGGTCGACGGATTCCTTGGCGAAGCCGATGACATTGCCGTCCTCTATTCCGATGAAACGCAAATTGCTGGTCTGTTGCAGCGCCGGGTTGGCGCGGCGGATGCGGTTGAGGTCGCCGATATAGGGCTTGATGGTGCCGGGCCTGTCCCAATCGCGGACCTTGATCTGGTATTTTTCGGAATCGAGATATTCCTCGCGGCCTGCGAGCGGTTCGTGTTCGATCAATTCGAAACCGTTATGGATGCCGTAATTGCTCGAAAGCGTTGCTGCCAGCGCCACGCGCGATTTGAACATCCAGGTCTCGCCCCCCTGCAAATGATAGGGCAGGATGTCGGGCGTATCGACGAAGAAATTCGGGCGATAGAAATCCCGCTCCGGATAGCTCGTCAAATCTTTGAGATATTGCTCGAGCTCCCATTTCTGGGTCCGCCAAGTGAAGTGGGTGCAGGATTGGGTGAAGCCGAGCTTGGCAAGGCCCTTCATCAGCTTTGGCCGAGTGAAGGCCGCTGCAAGGAAGACCACATCCGGATGCCGAAGCTGGATTTCGCGGATCAGCCACTGCCAGAACGGCAAAGGCCTGGAGCAGGGATGGTCGACCCGAAAAATCTTCACGCCCTGATCGATCCAGAACAGCACCATTTCGCGCAGCGCATTCCAGAGCGCGCCGGCATCTTCGGATGAAAAGTCGGGGCAAACGATGTCGCCGTCATCACGGACCGGGTCTTGCGCACGGCTTAGCGAGCCGTCCGGCCGGTACCTGAACCATCGCGGATGCTCCTTGACCCAGGGATGGTCGGACGAGAATTGCAGGGCGAGGTCGAGCCCGACTTCGATGTCGAGCGATCGGCACGCTTCGACAAATTCGCGGAAATCATCCAGCGTGCCCAATTCCGGATGTACTGCGTCGTGGCCGCCCTCAGTGCCACCGATCGCATAGGGGCTGCCGGGATCGCCGTCCGCGGCATCGGCCGCGTTGTTGCGGCCCCTGCGCCCGGTCTTTCCGATCGGGTGGATCGGCGTGAGACCGACCACGTCGAAACCCATCGCGCTGACATCGTTGAGCCGCGCGATGCAGTCCTTGAACGTGCCATGGCGGCCCGAGACGTTGGTCTGGCTGCGGGGCATCATCTCATACCATGCGCTGCTGCGCGCCCTCGGCCGGTCGGCGACCAAGGGAAATGATTGCGATCGCGTGAGGTCGCGACGGAACTGGCCTTCGGCCATGGCGTCTTGCAATTCCGCCGTCAGCAACGGAGCTGTGTCGCCGGTCTGCAGATATTCCTCGCATTGCTTCAGGATCACCGCTGTTGCCCCATGTCCGCCTCCTTGCGCCTTTGTCAGCATGCTGGCACCCTCGATGGCGTCCAGCGTGACGTCGGCGCCGGCCGTCTGCCTCCGTTCAAATCGGTGGCGCCACGTGGTGAACTCATCGGTCCAGGCCTCGATCGCGTAGACATGGTGACCCAGCTGGTCCGGCACGAATGATCCGCACCAACGGTCGTCGCTGTGATGCGTCATCGGCTCGCGGTGCCATTCCTGATCGCGCGCATGGCGCCAAATCACGGCCGCAGCGATGACGTTATGCCCGTCACGGTAAATATCCGCCCAAATTTCGACGCGCTCGCCGACGATCCGTTTAACCGGAAAACGGCCGCCGTCAATCAGTGGATAAACATCCCCGATATGGAAAGTGCCGCCGGCACTCTCGACAGTTTGCGTTGTTTTGTTCACGGTGATGCCGCCACTGATATGGAAATGACGTCCCGGTCGCGGGAGGACATTCCCATCCTATATACAAAGCCGCTCACGGGGCATTGGTTCCTGGGGAACGGCGGGGAGGACGGAACGTTAGATACCTTCTATCCCCTTCCTAAAATTGGACAATTTCGCGACATCCCCCCACCTCTGCGTGCAAACCGCGTGCCGAATGAACCTTTTTGCCCAAGCTGAAACTCTGGGAATTTTGACCGAATTCACCGACGGCCAAGGTCACCATCGTGTGACCGGCGAGGCGGCGTTGAAGATTATCCTCGACGCCATGCCGGCCCGGGCGCCGTCCCGCCTGCTCGGCGGGCCAGTGGTGATTCGTTCCGGCCACGCCGCGCGGAGCGAGCTCTCGCCGGCTGCCACGTTCCCGGTGCGCTGGAAAATTATGGCCGATCTTGAGGTTATCGCTGACGGCGAGGCCCATGATCGCATCATCGCCTGGCCGCAGGAGATACCGGTCGGCTCCTACCGGCTGCATCTGGCAGATAGCGGCTGTTCGGAAGAGGTCCCCTTGATTGTCGCGCCGCCACGCGCCTTTGGCGGCGATTTCGACCGCAGCTGGCTGCTCGCCGTGCAGCTTTACGGCGTCCGCTCGGTGCGCAACTGGGGCATGGGCGATTTCACCGACCTGGAAGCGCTGCTCGAGCTTGCGAACGATTTGGGTGCCGACGGTATCGGCCTCAATCCGCTGCATGCGCTGTTCGACGACCGGCCCGCCGATTGCAGCCCCTATTCGCCGAACAGCCGGCTGTTCCTGAACGCGCTTTATATCGACGTCGAGAAGATCCCGGAATTCTCGGCAGACGGCTTTCCGGAGGCCGACGAAACGACGCCGAGACTTCGGCAAAGCCCCGTTGTGGACTATGTCGCTGTCGCCGGATTGAAATGGCGCGCGCTGCGATCGGCGTTCAAGAGGTTTTCCGCCGAGGCGAAATCCGCGCGCAAGGAGGATTTCGCGAAATTCTGCGCCGAGCGCGCACCCCTGCTGTCGCGTTTCGCTTGCTTCGAAGTGCTGCGGCATCGCTTCAACAAGCCGTGGTGGGAGTGGCCGGAGGAATGGCGGCGGCCGGATGACGATAACTGCGCCAAATTGCGCGCGGGCCCCGACAGGCGCGAGGTCGAATTCGTCGAATTCGTGCAATGGATCGCCGACCAGCAATTGCGGTCCTGCAAGGAGCTTGCGGATTACCTCGGCATGAAGGTCGGTCTGTATCTCGATGTCGCGGTCGGCGTGCAATCCGATGGATTCGATGCCTGGAACGAGCAGGCGGCGATCTCGCGCCATCTCGCGGTCGGTGCGCCGCCCGACCCGCTGAACACCGTGGGCCAGAACTGGGGCCTTGCAGGATTCAATGCGGCCGGTCTCGCCATGCAATCCTTTGCGCCGTTCCGTGACATGCTGCGGGCCTCGATGCGCCACGCCGGCGCGATCCGGCTCGATCACGTGCTCGGTTTGAAGCGGCTTTATCTGGTGCCGCACGGCTTTGCCGCCGATAGCGGCGTTTACGTGCAGATGCCGTTCGAGGCGCTGCTTGCGGTGACCGCGCAGGAAAGCGTGGCGCACGCTTGTGTCGTGATCGGCGAAGACCTCGGCACCGTGCCGGAAGGCTTTCGCGAGCAGATGGCCGATTGGGGTATCTGGTCCTATCTGGTGATGATGTTCGAGCGCGACGATCACGGCCGCTTTCGCGGCCCCGATCATTACACGGCAAACGCGCTCGTCACTTTCAACACCCACGACCTCTCGACCTATGCGGGCTGGCGCTCCTTCAGCGATCTGAAGCTGAAGCGGTCGCTTGGGATCGATCCCGGCGAAAGCGACGATGCGCGCTGGCACGCGCTGACCATGCTCAGCGACGTGCTGCGGCACAACGGCATCGAACGCCACGATCTCAACGCGGTCGTGACCTTCCTGTCGCGGACCAAATCACGCCTGCTGGCGATATCGCTGGAAGATCTGCTCGGCATGATCGACCAGCCCAATATCCCCGGCACCGTCGACCAACATCCGAACTGGCGGCAACGGTTGCCGTTCGCGATCGACGAAATTGCAGGCGTCGTCGATGTTGCCGCGTTCAAGGCCGCGATCGGGGAACGCGCGCGCAAGGAAGATTGAGGGGCAGGCACTTTCAAACGGGTAAAGCAGCGTTGTCCTGCAGGATAGAACACTATGGGCTGATCGGCGATTGCGAGACCGCAGCGCTGGTCGGCCGTGACGGATCGATCGATTGGCTGTGCTGGCCCGCGTTCGATTCCGATGCCTGTTTCGCGGCTTTGTTGGGCACGAACAGAAACGGCCGGTGGCTGATCAGGCCCGCCGAAGAGATCAAAAAATCCTCGCGCTGCTACTGGCACAATACGTTGATCCTGGAGACGAGGTTTGAAACGGCAAACGGCACGGTCGCGCTGATCGATTTCATGCCGCCGCGCGGCAAAGCCTCCGACGTCGTCCGGCTGGTGCGCGGCGTCACGGGCAAGGTGAAGCTCAAGATGCAGCTCGTGATCCGCTTCGGGTTTGGCATCGACATTCCCTGGGTCAAGCGAACCGAAGATGGCGCGCTACTGGCGATCGCCGGGCAGGATATGACCGTGCTGCGAACGCCGGTCGAGACCCGCGGCGAGGATCTGACCACGGTGGCGGATTTCGAGGTGAGCGAGGGTGGCATCGTTCCCTTTGTGCTGACCTATGGCCCGTCACATCTGCCGCTGCCGGAGCCGATCAACCCCGCGCTGGCCTTGCAGGAGACGGAAGATTTCTGGATCGAATGGTGCAGCCGCTGCACCTATCAGGGCGAGCATCGCGATCTCGTGATGCGATCCTTGATCACGCTGAAGGCGCTGACTTACGAGCCGACCGGCGGCATCGTCGCGGCGCCGACGACGTCGCTGCCGGAGAAGCTCGGGGGAGGGCGAAACTGGGACTACCGCTTTTGCTGGCTGCGCGACGCCACGTTTACGCTGCTGGCGCTGATGAACTCCGGCTACACCGAAGAAGCTTCCGCCTGGCATAACTGGCTGCTGCGCGCCGCGGCCGGCTGGCCTTCGAACATGCAGATCATGTACGGCATCATGGGCCAGCGGCGCCTCCTGGAATGGGAGGCTGGCTGGTTGCCCGGCTACGAAGGCGCGCAGCCGGTCCGGGTCGGCAATGCGGCGCACGCCCAGCTGCAGCTCGACGTCTATGGCGAGCTGATCGACGCGTTTCACCAGTCGCGCATGGCCGAGCTGAAACTCGATGACGAAACCTGGGCGCTGGAACGCGCGGTGATCGAACATCTCGCCGAAGTATGGGACCAGCCGGATCACGGCATCTGGGAGCGGCGCGGCGAGGGCAAGCATTATGTTTCGTCGAAAGTCATGACCTGGGTTGCGTTCGACCGCGGCATCAAAAGCGCCGAAAGGTTCGGATTTGACGCACCGCTCGATCGCTGGCGGATGTTGCGCGACGAGATCTGTGTTGATGTCTGCGAAAACGGTTTTGATGCGACGCAGAATGCGTTCGTCGAATCCTATGGTTCGCAATTGCTTGATGCCAGCATTCTGCTGCTGCCCGCAGTGGGCTTCCTTCCCGCCTCCGACCCGCGGGTTCGCGGCACCATCGCGGCGGTCGAGAAACACATGATGCGCGACGGATTTGTGCTGCGGCACGATCCCCGCGAGGTATCCGATGAGCAGCAGCCGATCGAAGGCGCCTTTCTCGCCTGCAGCCTCTGGCTCGCCGACGCCTATGTGCTGGCGGGCGAGATTGCGAAAGCGCAGGCGATGTTCGACCGCGTGGTTGCGGTGGCGAACGATCTCGGCCTGCTGGCGGAGGAATACGATCCCGGCGTGGCGCGCCAGACCGGCAATTTCCCGCAGGCGCTGACCCATATCGCGCTGATCAACACCGCGCATAATCTCAGCGACGCCCGAAAGTCCGAAAAGCCGGCGCTGCAGCGGTCGCAGTAGCGGGAAGGTGCGCCGCTCAGCCCTTGCTGTTCTCGCTCAAAATCATCTCCACCGCCCTCGCAAAACCTTCGTCCTCGTTTGACGCCGTGACATGCGTTGCGACTTTCTTGACGTCGTCGGTGGCGTTGCCCATCGCGATCGACGTGCCGCTGCTTTTGAACATCGCAAGATCGTTCTGCATGTCGCCGATGGTGGCGACCGCGCCGGTCGCAATCTTGAGCCGTTTGGCGATCGCCTTCACGAACGTTCCCTTGTCACGGCCCGGCGGGGTGACGTCGAGATAGTAGGTCTGCGAGCGGACCGCGGTCGCTTGTTCGCCTACGGCCGCTCGCATCGCGGCTTCGCAGCGTTTTAGCAATGCCGCATCGGAGCTTGCGCCTACGATCTTGCAGGCGTTCGCAAGGTACGGCGCGAAATCCGCAACGATCGTGGGATCATGCTTGATCGCACGCTTTTCGAGCGGAACGTATTCGCCGTCGGGGCTGCGCGTCAGCCATTTCTCGTTGGTGAACAGCCAGATATCGATACCGAATTCGTGGAGCACATCGAGGCTGCGCTGCGCCACCGACGCGGGGATCAGGTGCTGCTCGATCGGTTTTAGCGCGGCGTCGACGATCGAGCTGCCGTTGAACGCGCCGATGGGCAGGGTGATCTCCAACGGCTCGATCAGAAATCCCATGCCGATGGTCGGCCGGCTGGAGACGATGGTGAAGCCGATGCCGGCCTCATGCAATCGCCGCGCCGCGGCTTTCGCGCCTTCGGTCAAAGTCTTGTCTTTGGTCAGCAATGTGCCGTCGACATCGGATACCACAAGCGCGATGCGGGTCATGCATGCTTCCCGCGTCTGGCGCCGCGATCGGGTCGACATAGCTTCAATTGACGCGCGATGTCCTCGACGATGGTCTCGACCGAAGCGTCGATCGACACCGTCACGGGATGTTCGCTTTTCTCCGGCGGCTCCAGCGTCCGGAATTGGCTATCGAGAAGCCCCGGCGGCATGAAGTGGCCCTTGCGCCTGGCAAGCCGGTCCGCGATCAATGCTTGCGTGCCGCTGAGGAAGACGATGCGGACGTCACGCCGTCCATGCACCAGGACATCGCGGTAGGCCTGCTTCAACGCAGAGCAGGCGATCACCGCGCGCTCGCCCGCCTTGCAGACCCGGTCGATCTCGTCGGCGATGGCCTGCAACCAGGGCCAGCGATCTTCGTCGGTCAGGGGTTGGCCGGCGCTCATCTTGGCGACGTTGCTTGCGGGGTGAAACCTGTCGCCGTCCTCGAAAACCCAGCCGAGCCGCTCGGCCAGCTTTTCCGCGATCGTACTTTTGCCGGAGCCGGAGACGCCCATTACGACCAGCGCGCACGGTATTTCCTTCGCGTCAGCCACGAAAATTCTCCGGAAGTGCGGCCGCGTCGACCAGCCAGATGGTCTCGCCGATGGAGTGGGCGCGGGCGGCCGGCAGGTTCTCGCCATCGATCACGCGCGTCAAGATCGCGCGCTTGTCTGGCCCTGCGACCTCGAACAGCATTTCGCGGCAGGAGGCGAGCGCGGGCAAGGTCAGCGTCACCCGCGGCACCAGGGGCGCGACAGGCGCCTCTCGCACGCCGACGACCCAGCGTTCGGTTTCCGCGAGCGCCGGAGAATCCGGAAAGATCGATGCGGTATGGCCGTCGGGCCCGACCCCCATCAGCACGACATCGAACAGCGGCCGGCCAGGGTCCAGCCGCTCCGCGCCATAAAACAAATTGAGCTCGCGCCGATAGCGTTCGGCGCTCTCTTCGGGTTCGCCGGTATCGGTCGGGATCGGATGGATATGGGAGGCGGGCGCAAAACGATCGAGAAAGATGCCGCGCGCCATCGCCATGTTGTTCAGCGGATGGCTCGCCGCGACAAAGCGCTCGTCGCCGATGAACCAGTGGGTGCGGTCCCAGGGAATCCGGCCGCGATAGGTTTCGGTGGCGAGCAACGCATAGAGATGCTTTGGGCTCGACCCGCCGGCGAGACAAATCGCGATGCGGCCGGCGTTTGCACCCATCCTCGCCAGGATGCGATCCGCAGCCGTCTTGGCGAGCGCAGCTGGACCCGCAACCGCAATGATTTTGCGATGCTCGCCTACCGCCATCTCAGAGCTTTCGCCAGCTTCGGCCGTCGCGCTTCAATAGCTCTTCGGCGCAGGCGGGACCTTCGCTGCCGGCCTTGTAGTATTCCATGCCGTTGGCGGCGGCCCTGCTCCAGGCATCGAGGAACGGCTGCACCGCCTGCCAGCCGGCTTCCACGCTGTCGGCGCGCTGAAACAGGATATTGTCCCCGATCATGCAGTCGTAGATCAGCGTCTCATAGCCGGTCGCGGGCTCGGCCTTGAAGTAGTCCTTGTAGCGGAACTGCATCTCGACGCCATCGATCGAAATTGTCGGCCCCGGCACCTTGGTATTGAATTGCAGCGTGATGCCTTCGCTGGGTTCGATGCTGATGACGAGATAGTTCTGCGACAGCCGGTCAACCGGAGTGCAGGCGAACATCTTGAATGGCGCCTCTTTGAACTTGATCGCAACTTCGGTGCGCTTGATGCCCAACGCCTTGCCGGTCCGCAAATAGAAGGGAACGCCGGCCCAGCGCCAATTGTCGATGTTAAGTTTCAGCGCGACAAAGGTCTCAGTGGTGCTGTTGGCTCTCACGTCCTCGGTCTTGCGATAATCCTCCATCTCGGCATCGCCGATCTTGCCGCTGAGGTACTGGCCGCGCACCGAATTCTTCAGCGCATCGGCCTCGCTCTGGGTCTGGATCGCCGCCAGCACCTCGGCCTTTTCCGAGCGCACCGTATGCGCGTCGAACCGGGCCGGCGGCTCCATCGCGACCAGCGACAACAGCTGGAACAGGTGGTTCGGCACCATGTCGCGCAGCGCGCCGGTTGAATCATAGAAGCTGCCGCGGTGCCCGACGCCGAGTTTTTCGTCGACGGTGATCTGCACGTGATCGATGTGGTTGCGGTTCCAGATCGGCTCGAACATGCCATTGGCGAAACGCAGCACCAGAATGTTCTGCACCGTTTCCTTGCCGAGATAGTGATCGATCCGGTAGATCTGGTGCTCGTCGAGGATCTTCAGGAGTTCTTCGTTCAGCGCTCTGGCGGAACCAAGGTCGGTCCCGAACGGCTTTTCCACCACTAGCCGGCGCCATGCGTCGTTTTTTTCCCGCAGTAAACCGCTGCGGCCGAGCTCGCGGGAGATCGGCGCGAAGGCGCCTGGCGGCGTGGCGAGATAAAACAGCCGGTTGCCGCCGGTTGACCGGTTGGTCTCCAGTTTCTCCAGACGCTCGCCCATCGCATCGAAAGAGGCCGGATCCTTCGGGTCGGCCTCGATGCTGGTGACGCATTCGAGCAGGCGTTTGGCAACAGCGTCGTCCACCGGCCGCGTCGCGAACTGGCGCAGGCCCTTCATCAGGCTGTCGCGCAAATCGTCGTTCGACATGCCGTTGCGGGCAACACCGACCACGCAGAATCTGTCGGGCAACAGATTGGCCGCGGCGAGATTGTAGAGGGAAGGGATGACCAGCCGATGCGCCAGGTCGCCGGTGACGCCGAAAATGACGAAGGCGCTGGCGTCGGGTTTTCTCTGGGTAAGTTGACCGTCAGACATCCGCATCACGCCTTCGGCTTTGCGGCGCTCTGCGGCGGCTCGCGATGGCCGCCGAATCCGGCGCGCATTGCGGAGAGAATTTTTTCCGCGAAGGTGTGCTCTTTTCGCGAGCGGAAACGCGCAAACAACGCCGCGGTCAGCACTTCGGCAGGGACGGCTTCGTCGATGGCGGCGTTCACGGTCCAGCGGCCTTCGCCGGAATCTTCCACATATCCCGAAAAACGATCGAGCACATGATTTTCCGCGAGTGCAGACGCGGTGAGATCGAGCAGCCATGACGGGATCACGCTGCCGCGCCGCCACACTTCGGCAATATCGGCGATGTCGAGATCGAAGCGATGCTCTACCGGCAGCACGTCGGCGTTGGCATTCTTCAAAATGTCAAAACCTTCGGCATAGGCCTGCATCAGGCCGTATTCGATGCCGTTATGGATCATCTTGACGAAGTGTCCGGCGCCGACCGGACCGGCATGGATATAGCCTTGCTCGATCCGGGCATCGCGTCCTTCGCGCCCGGGGGTGCGCGGGATATCGCCGATGCCCGGCGCAAGCGCGGCGAAGATCGGATCGAGCCAATCGACCACCGCCTTGTCGCCGCCGATCATCATGCAATAGCCGCGCTCGATGCCCCAGACGCCGCCCGAGGTGCCGACATCGACATAGTGAATGCCGCGCTCTTTCAGGGCCTTGCCGCGGCGGACGTCGTCCTGCCAGAACGTGTTGCCGCCGTCGATGATGACGTCGCCGCCTTGCATCAGTTTGGTGAGCGCCTCGATCGTCGCTTCGGTGATCTTGCCTGCCGGCAACATCACCCAGGCAGTGCGCGGCTTTTCGAGTTTTGCGACAAAATCTTCCAGCGCCTTGGCGCCGGCCGCGCCGTCGGCGGCGAGCGCCGCCACCGCCTTTTCGTCCTTGTCGTAGACGACGGCCGAATGGCCTGATCTCATCAGCCGGCGGACGATGTTGCCGCCCATTCGCCCCAAGCCGATCATGCCAAGCTGCATCGTTCTTCCCTGTCTAACTGAGAGCCGCGGTGATCGCTTCATCGAGCATCTTCAGCCCGGATGCGAGATCGCCTTTCAGATGCACGCGCAGCGCACGCCGGCCGCGTTCGGTCAGCACGTCGAAATCGCCGCGCGCCTGCGCCGCCTTGATCACCCCGAAACTCGCCTTCTGACCGGGGACGGCGAGATCTTTGGCGTCGTCGGCGGTGATCTGCAGAAACACCCCACTGTCCGGCCCGCCTTTGTAGGCCTGGCCGGTGGAATGCAGGAAGCGCGGTCCGAATTCGGCGCAGGTGGCGACATGGCGCTTGTCGCGAACCTTGAGCCGCATGTCCTGCAGCGCGTCGATATGCGCATCGTCACGCGCGATATAGGCAAGCAGCGCCACATAGTCGTCCGCACCGGAACGGCCGAGATGGGCCTTGATCCAGGAGCGGAGATCGCCATCGGCTCCCGCCTTGCGCAAGTCGGCGGCGTTGTGGTCGTCGGTATAGAGATCGGCCTGGCGAGATGCCATCACCGGCGTTTCGGCCGGCAGCGCACCGGTTTTTTCAAACGCCGCGGTCAATTCGCGGGTCTTGATCTTGGCGTCCTCGACGTCGGGCTGGTTGAAAGGATTGATACCGAGAATGGAGCCGGCGACCGCGGTCGCCATCTCTAAGCGAAAGAATTCCTGGCCGAGATGATCGATCGACCGCATCACGATGCGGACGACGGGATGGCCGGCCCGTTCCAGCGCGTCGAGCTTTTCGTCATGCGCGCGGTCGTTGTCGCCGTCGGTGCGGATATCGATGAAGAAGCGATCGTTGCCGTAAGAAGCGGGATCGGCCAGCGGCTCGCCATCGATCGGAATCAAGCCCTTACCCTGTTTGCCAGTGGATTCAGCGATCAGCTGCTCGGCCCATGCGCCGAAATCGGCAATCTTCTTTGAAGCCGAGATCGTCACCTTGTCGCGGCCTTCGAGGCCGGCAAGGCCCATCGCAAGCCCGAGCTGCACGCCCGGATTTTCATGCGGCGGCACGTCTGCGCCGCAGGAACGGACCATGGCAAGCGTGTGCTTGATCAGCGTGCGAACGTCGATGCCCGCGGCCGCGGCCGGAACCAGTCCGAACGGCGACAGCACGGAGTAACGGCCGCCGATCGAGGGCTCGCCGTGGAAGATCCGCGCAAAACCCTGTTTGGTGGCAACCTTCTCCAGCGACGAGCCGGGATCGGTCACTGCGATGAAGCGATGGCCGGCCTTGTCGGCACCGATGGCGGTCGCGACGCGACCGAAGAAATAGTCCTTCATCGCGTTGGGCTCGGTGGTGCCGCCGGATTTGCTGGAGACGATGAACAGCGTTCTGGCGATATCGACCGCGGATTCCATCGCGCGCACCTGCGCAGGGTCGGTCGAGTCGAGAACATGCAATTTCGGGAAGCCGGATTTTCTGGCAAACGTCTCCGCCAGCACTTCGGGACCCAGGCTCGATCCGCCCATGCCGAGCACCACGGCGTCGGTGAAGTTTTGCCCTCTCACGCGCTGCGCAAAGTCCTCGTAGTCGGCGATGTCGGCGCGGGCGGGGCCGTCCAGCCAGCCCAGCCATCTGTCCTCGTCGGTGCCGGTCCAGACCGATTTATCGTGCTGCCAGAGCCGGCGTATTTTGGCGGACGCGCGCCATTCCTCGGTCGCGCTC
>Ga0210408_10001355_pt1 | contig 25968 bp, 19 predicted proteins | sample IncBWH4MmetaG_FD_155471 | JGI IMG/M metagenome (GOLD analysis project Ga0210408, IMG submission 155471) | Forest soil microbial communities from Barre Woods Harvard Forest LTER site, Petersham, Massachusetts, United States - Inc-BW-H-4-M | ecosystem: Environmental > Terrestrial > Soil >...
GTGATGGTGGCCGTGACGGTATATTGCCCCTCCAGGTCTGGACGTAGCAGCGAACGAGTTCCGGCCACTTGGTAAACCAGGCGATCCGCCGGAGCGTAAACAGGAACAGTGGCTCCCAGCGGGTTGTTGGTCAGCACGGCCAGGGAACCCAACGGCCGGCTGGTCAGAGCCCAGGTGACGCTGACGATGTCGGAAGCGGGAATGGCGAGGCTGACCTGGGCTTCCAGGTAGGCCGGCGTGCCCACACCGATGGTGGACAGGCCACCGGAAACCTCGGTGGTGGAAGCCAGCGCGTAATCGCCCTTGTCGGACGGCGTGACCGGGCGCAGGGCAATGCGGGCATTCAGCGCTGTGGCGGCGCTCAACTGGGCCGCGCCACACAGCAGGAGCACAACTGCCAGCAGACAAGCCGGCATGATTTTCAAGGGAGTGTTCAGGGGTTTGTTTAGTTGCATATGATGGGGCACCTGGTTTTCAGGTTTTGATCGGATTTCGTGGTCAGTTCATGTCACGCACGGCATTAGCTGAATGCCACGCTTCGAAACGCCACATCCACTTGACGCGGCGCAGTTCCAACGAAAGCTCAGCCCGGCCACGAGCTTGTGCCCGGCTCTTCCGTCGAAATTCGTTTGCTTTCATGGACCAAATTTGGTTCACGTTTTAGGTCAACTGCTGCAGGTGAGTGCGCCCGCCAGCGCCCAACTCCCGTGCGGCCGGGTGGCCGTTTCGCGAGCCGGCGCGGGGGCCGGTGCAAAGCGCGCCATTAAGGCAGCCGTTCGTTCGGCGATGATCGTCCGGCAACGCACCAGCTCGCTTTCGCGCAGCCGCACGTTTTCCCGAATGATCGATTCCAGGTGGTCCACGTTGTAGAGGAAAACATTATTGATTTGCTGCACGTCAGCGTCGATGTCGCGCGGGACGGCGATATCGATGAGAAACAGCGGGCGGTTTTGGCGCGCCGGCATGAGCGTCGCCAGATCTTCTCGAGACAAAATCGTATGCGGACAGCCGGTCGAGGTGACCACGATGTCAGCTTCGCCCAGGGCCGGCAGCAGTTCCTCGAACTCCACCGCGCGTCCACCGAACTCCCCGGCGAGGTTCTGGGCTTTCTCAAAGGAGCGGTTGGCGACCAACACGGCCCGAGCGCTCTTTTTGGCCAGGTGTCGAACGCAGGCCTCGCCCATCTTGCCGGCGCCGACGATCATCACTGTCTTGCTGGAGAGATCCCGGTCGAAGATCCGCTCGGCCAGTTCAACGGCAACGCTCCCCACGGAAGCCGCCCCGCGGCCGATACCGGTTTGGGTGCGGATTTCCTTCGCCGTCGCCAGGGCTGTTTGGAAGAGACGGTTAGTTACCTTGCCGGTCATTCTCGCCTCCTGCGCCGTCTGGTAGGCTTGTTTAACCTGCCCGGTGATTTCCGTTTCCCCGATGACCATTGAATCCAGACCCCCGGTCACCCCAAACAGGTGCTGAATGGCTTCGGCGCCTTCCTTCACATAAAGATACGGAGTGAAATCAAAGTCGCTCCCGGAAAGCTGCTCAAAAAGCCGCTGGATATTGCCATTGACGTGAGGGGTGACGCCATAAACCTCGACGCGGTTGCAGGTCGAGAGCACCACCAGCTCGGAAAGATTGCCGGCCAGCTTAAGCCGGCAGCCGTGACAACGCAACCGGGCGGGTCGGACGGCCAGCTTTTCCCTCAGCTCCACCGGCGCAGTCTTGTAACTTAATCCAGCGACGAAGATTTTCATGGACCGTTGTTTGCGAGTTGCACCGCTAATTTAAGCCAGTTACTTCGATTCACACCGCTACACTAGTCCGCGAGACAATTTCCCGGCTCGTCCTCAGTTGCCATTTCCTTTACAATTCTTGCCAGATGCATAACAACCAATAAGCAATGCGACTAATCGATCTGTCTATCAATACCATACTCTAATAATGATTACGCAATCTATTTTATTCATAAGGGATGCTTGGGTATGCGCCGGCCTGCCAGCTAAAGGTTTAGCTGGTCAAAGGAGGCCAAGCGAAGATACCGTGAACGGCTGACTCCGTATGGTCTGCGGAGCGAGGTCGCGGGAGGATACCGCAGAGGCGCCCCCGATGCAGCCCAAGCTTCGGGGAATCGGGGTTCCCGCGGAGCGCCGACCTCAGATCATTTCGTCTCCGCCAAGTTGCTCCGCCAGCTCGCACAGCACTTGGAAATACTGATCCTGCGGCAGATCCAGGACGTGGCAACCGAAGGTCTCGGCGTCATCCGGCGAGACGGCACTGCCACAGGTGACCAGCGCCAGTTGATAGAGCACGAGATAGGGCAAGGCGGACAATTGGGTGGCGAAGCAAGGATGAACAAAGATCGTGAAACCTTCTTCCGGCTTGGGGCCCTTGGGCACTGAATGGGCAAACTCTCCGGCCAACAACAGGTCGGCATCAAAGCGGACCTCGCACGGATAGAGCACACAACTCCGATCCTCCAAAATTCGCAACACCTCTTTCCAGCCGATGTTCGGGCCGTACTTCGCCCGGACCTCATCGCCTTTGGTCGCGAGTTGCGCACTGAGCGACTGTCCGCCGTCTTCAGAATGAAGCCGTCTTGCCATAAACTGTGGGCGTTGGGGTGAATATACATGACCAGGAGCCGTTCGTGCAAAATTCTTCGTGGCATTCATTAGTCGGAGTTTGTCCGAACGAATGCCAAATCCGCTTACCGTGATTTGCGCATCCTTTCGCATTTATTGGTGTCCGGCGAACAGGCGGCGCACGTTGGGGTAAGCACCCCATTGTCGTGTCTGACTCTTTTAGTGCAAAACTGGCCTGATATTGAAAATCGCGTTTATGTCTGCAAAGAATTTGAAGCGCACCGCTGGGCAAAGGGCCATCAAACGATTCCTGCGGGATCAGGGCTCGCGTGAATATTTTAAGGACGGCGCCTGGACCAAGAAACCTGAAGAAGCCAGCAGCTTTTCAGATGTGATCGAAGTCGCCGAAACCTGCGCTCGTTACGGGTTGACAAATGTGGAGTTGGCCCTTCGCTACGGCACTGGCGCTGCCGACTGCGATGTTTTTTGTACGCCCATTCGCTAGAACGGCGCGTTTCCTGTTTGTTCCGGCCACCAACCCCACGCCTAACTCCGGGCGGCAAGCTCATTGTGCTCCGCCTTCTCCGCCGGGCGGGCTGGGGTCAAAGGCGTTCGCGTTTCGCTGTCTGAGAGCGGTTCCATTCGTGATGCGGGTTCATCAAGGGGATGCTCCTCCGCCTGCCAGTGTTGCGAGACCTTGCCGCTCCAACAGGCCCAATTGACCGGATACACGTCGGGGTCGAAGATGACGTGGTAGAAATGCCACACCACAATGGCCAGGCAGGCCAGGATAGCTTCGTAATAATGGATGGTGAGAGCGACATCCACTGCCCAGCGAGGGAAGAAGCGAGTCACGTCCATTTTGAACCAGATGATTAAGCCCGTAGTGCCCATGAGAATAGTGCCCCAGACAACCGCCCAATATTCCATCTTTTCGGCGTAGCCGAACCGCGCGATTTTTGGCCGCTCGTCGCTCATGCCGGTCAGATAACGGGCGCTTTCGGCCACGTCGTTGATGTCTTTCTTGCCAGGGAGCATGTCTTTCACCAGTTGGCGCCCGTCCTTTCTGGTCAGGATATAACAAAGGTGATAGAGGCCAACCACCAACAAGACCACGCCCGCAACGCGATGGCTCCAGCGGCGCAGCATTTCGTTTGAGCCCAGCAGCTTCGCCACCCAGGAGTCCGGGAATTTCAAGGCAAACCCGGTCACCGCCAGCATGATGAAACTAGCGGCGAGCACCACATGCTGCATTCGTTGCGAGAAATTCATGCGCAGGATGCTCAAGTCAGCGGCACGATAGCGCGCCCGGACCTTTTTGCCGAAGAGCAGGAGGTTATGAGCCAGCATGAACCCAATCGTACCAACGATGAGGACGAGGTAAACCCGCCGCACCCACCAGTTGATCTTCTCACCCATGCCATCGCCACTGGCGGCAGCGGCAGCATTCACGTGGACTTTGCTCTGGGCGAAGTTCTCGGTGGCCCCCGGATGGCATTTGCCGCAAGTGACAACCAGGTTGGTCCTGTAGATGGTGGAGCGCGGATCCGCAGAGGGCAGGATTTTGTGGACCCCGTGACAACTGGCGCAGTTCGCCGCCAGGGTAGAGCCGTACTGGGCCGCCAGCCCATGATAGCTTTCAAAGAAGGTCTTAACCCGGTCTGCTGGCAGATTGTATTTGGTATTCAAGCGCTCGGAAGCGTGACAGTTGCTGCAAACGTCGGCTGAAATCTTGAGCGGCGAACTGCTCTTGAGGGCGATGATTTTGTGTTCGGAATGGCAATCGGTGCAGGTCGGCGCCTCGCGGTGGCCAGCAGCGACGGCTCTGCCATGGACGCTTTCCTCGACGTCTTTGGCCGCCTGGTCGTGGCAGGCCCCGCAAGTAGCGGCGAGGCGGGAGAAGTGAAGCGGGGACTCCGGAGAAGTAGGAGGCAGGATAGTATGGCCATCATGACAATCGCTGCAGGTCGCCGAGTCTTTGCGGCCGCTCAGCACGGCGAGCCCGTGGACACCGGCGCCGTAGCTGTCGGATTGCTTTTCGTGGCACCTCGCGCAATCCGGGGCGCGGACGGCCACGTTATCATCCGGATGTTTGAGAGTCAGGTCGCCATGGCAACTGGCGCAAGTGTTGGCTTTGTGGACGGAGGCCTTGAGTTTGGCGGTATCTACGAAGAGCGAGATAGCTTTGCCGGCAGCATTGGTTTTATAGAGAGTTTTATCGGCGTGACAATCGAGGCAGGCGCTGTCTTTGATTTCAGCGGCGGAAAGGGTGAAACTCAGGGCGACAAAGGCCAAGAGCGCCCGAGCCGTCCCAGTACAAAATCTGTTTCCAGGGCACATAAGCTGCCCTAAGGTTCGGCTGCGCCGTTTAAAATCGCTCTACATCATTTGCCCATTGCTTTGCATTTTTTGCAAGACTGGCGCTGGCCCCCGTTCGGTGTTCAAGCTGAGTGCATGAGGCGGGTGGCCATGGCATAGAGGATGAGCAACAGCAGCAGCACGCCCAGACCGAAGAAGAAGTAGCCAAACGAGCGGGCGATGCTCTTCCAGCGCAGCCATTCATCCCGCACGCGGAAATCATCCAGCTTTCCCTCGGCGAGCAGCCGGTCATACCAGCGGCAGCGCTCGTGCAGCATCTCATTTTTGGAAACGCGTCCGGAAAAGATGACCGTATCCATGGGGAATTTCTCGATTCGGAAATGGGTGTTGAAGAAGTGAATCGAAAAGATGAAGCCGGCGGCCAGCAAGGCTTCGTCCGAGTGGATGACAAGAGCGATATTGAGCAGCCAGCCGGGCAGGAACCGCGTGAAAACGGTGGGGAACCACATGACCAGGCCGGAGGAGCCGATGATGAACACGCCCCAAAAGACCGCGAAGTAATCGAACTTTTCCCAATACGTCCAGCGGTCGAAATGCGGCCGGGCGCCTTTGCCGAAGAACCATTTGTTATGGGCGATGAAGTCGCGCCAGTCCTGCCAGGTGAGCATCATGGAATCGGGTCCGAAGAGGACGCCCCAGAGCCGGTTAAAGCTGAGTTTGCCGGTTTGAGGATTGCGGATGTTCCTGCGTCCCTTCCAACACCGGGCGACCAGGGAAGACACATGGAGCCCAAAATAAAGGAAAGTCACGATGGCGCCCAGGCGGTGGAGCGCGCGGGCCGTCTCGGCGCCACCAATGATGTTGAACAGGGTCTTGGCCCAGTCCGTGTAATAGAACTTGAGCGGCATGCCAGTGAGGACCAGGAGCAGGAAACTGGTCACTACCAGGAAATGCAGGAATCGCTCGAACGGCGCAAAGCGAGTGAACCATTCCCCGCCGTTCTGGGTGTTGATCTTGGCTTCCCGAAAGGTCTTCGAATCGTGCAGGTACAAATACCCGGCACGGAAAAGCCAGGCCCCGGTATGGGCGCCGAAAAAGACAAACACTCCGACCAGCAGGCTGGTCATGAACAGGAAGGTGGCGTGGAGCATCGGATAATTCTTTCCGTCGAGCGGGTTGGCGTGCGGCTGGTACTGGGTAAAACCTACATTCGCGGTCGGGTGGCACTGTTGGCAGGTGGCGAGGATGTTGGTTTTGGAAAGGTGCGAAGCCGGGTTGGCCGCCGGCAGCACATCGTGATGGCCATGGCAGTCGTAGCAGGCGGCGACATCCGAGGCCACATTCGGCTTGCCCAGCGCCATGGCTTTGCCGTGGTAGGTGTCTCGGTAATGCGCGAGCCGGTCCTCGTGGCATCTGCCGCAACGCTTGTCGCTGGCCATTTTAAAGTGGCCGTTCTTTGGCGTTTCGACCTCGTGCGCCGTATGGCAATCCGTGCAAACCGGGCCGCGCTTGTCCCCTTTCGCCAGAAGCTGCCCATGAATGCTCTTATTATAGGTCTCTTCAATCCTGACGTGGCACTTGCCGCAGGTCTTGGCGACGCTCGCCACATTAATGGGTGAATCCCGATCTACAGCGCGTTTGATCGTATGCGTGCCGTGGCAATCGTTGCAGGACGGAGCGACGATCAACCCCATTTTGAGCAGCGCCCGGCCATGAATGCTGTCCATGTACTGCGCCGCCGCCTCCGGAAACTTCATCTGGTATTCCTTTGTCAGCCCCGCATTCGTGTGACAAGCAGCGCAGGTGCGCGGCAGGTTTAACTTGAAGACCGACGATTCGGGGTTTTTAGCTGCCAGAATTTCGTGCGAGCCGTGGCAGTCTTTGCAACTGGCCGCGCCGGATGCGCCCAGGGTATGGCTCACGCCATGGATACTCGAGGCATACTCCTTCGTTTCAGCGTCATGGCACCGGCCGCAATTGATCGGCTGGGCGGGGGCGTTGTCGTCCGGATGCTTCGCGGTAATATCCGCATGACAACTGGCGCAAGTGTTGGTCTTGTGAACCGCACCCAGGAATTTGGCTTCATCAACGAAAAGGGAGATCCCCTGACCTGCCGAATTGGTTTTAAAAAGCGTTTTATCTGAGTGACATTCCAGGCAGGAGGCGTTGGGGTTCTTTTCGGCAGACCGGACCGGAAACAGACCGAACATCAGCGCCGTTAGAATGAGACCGGTCCGCGCGAAGTTCGTTTTACAGTCCCCCATTGGATCCTCCACTATGGCAATCGTTGCAGGCACCATCGACCTCATCGCCTGGATGTTTGAACTTTTGGCCACTCGGGGTCATCTGCTCCAACTCCGCCCCGGTGCCCTGGGCCAGGATCGTGTGGCAAGCGTTGCAGTCGTTGGCCTTGATGGTCCGTTTGCCGTCGGGTGTCTTGTGCTTTCCGTCATGACAGCGGAAACATCCCGGCCAATCTTTGTGGCCGATGTTGTCGGAATAAACCTGCCAGCTCGCCTTCATCGCCGGAAAGAAGTTGTCTTTGTAGATCTGCTGCACTGCGTCGATGGTTTCGCGCACGCCCTTTTGGCAATTGGCATATTTGTCGGCGGGATATTTTTCCGCGAGAATCGTGGCGATGCCTTGCAGGGCTTGAGTCTCGGTCGTGTAAGGGCGAGTCAGCGCATCGAGCGCGTTGGTTTTAACATAGGGGAGCGTGCGATCGATATGGCCCAGGTAGATGGCCAGATTGACCGCGCTATCCGGCGTCTGGTAACGGTGCGCCGGCCGGTTATGGCAATCCATGCAATCCATCACACGGACCGAGCCCTCACTAACCTGGTTGGTGAATCTCGGGGCGCGGTATTCGGTGACGACCCCCTGGGAGTCCGTCAACCGTACCCAGGGGATCTTGTGGCGCGCCTCGTCGGTGGCCACGTATTCGATGCGATTGCCCACGTTCATGTGCCAATGAATCCCACCCACCGGACCATGCGTGGGATCGCCTCCGCCGACTTTCATCAGCATCCGCACCGTGAACGCTGTGTTGGTTTCATCGCCTAAATAATAGTTAAAGCTGCGTTCCAGATTTCCGACGAATTTCTGCGGCCAGTGACACTCCTCGCAGGTTTCCTGTGCCGGACGCAGATTCTTGACCGGCGTGGGAATGGGCCGCGGATATTTGTTGGCCATCGTCGCATAAAGCTGGTAGGTGCCGGACAGTTTGGACCGCACGGACCACGAGGCGCCCTTGCCGATGTGACACTCCGCGCAGGCCACTTTCGCATGCGGCGAGTGCGTATAGGTGACCCATTCGGGTTTCATCACGCCGTGGCAGGCCTGGCCGCAAAACTGCACCGATTCGGTGAACCGATAGGTTTGGTAACTCCCGACCGCCGCCACGAGCAGAAAGACAACGCTGCCGGCCAGGAAAAAGCCGAGCACCCGGCGATCGCGCGTTCGGGTGAGATCAATGCGCAATGGCGGCATCGGGCCCACCGTCTTGACGATTTGCCGGTGACGAAACCACGCCCCCAGCAGCGCCAGAACCAACCCGATGACCAGGAAGGCCGGCGCCACCATGAAAGTCAAAATGCCAATATAGGGATTGGCGAAATGCGCCAGCGCGTCCAGCAGCAGTAAAAAGAGGAACGAGAAAAGGCTGCCCACCATGACCACCAGGCCCGTCAAGCTCATCCAGTTGCGGAAAGCAGAAGCGCGGCGGGGAGAGGCGGACGGAGTGGAGGGCTCGGGGGTCATACCTTTGGATTCCGGATTTGTTTAATGGGCGAGCCCCGTGAAATGGTCCCGGGGCTCGCTTGAGTGTCTTCGCTTACTTCTTGAAACCCCGCATATAGGCCACTAGGCCCTTGATGTCGCCGTCGGACAAACTCTCCGCCGGCTTCATAATGACCTTGCCCTCTTTGTCCTTCAGGCCTTCCTTGATCGCCTTGGTAGCAGCGTCGTCTTTCAACTCCGCCTGGACCTTGGCATCAGTGTAGTCCTTGGCGCCCATTTTCTTGCCCATCTTGGTTTCGCCTTTGCCGTCCGCGCCGTGGCACTTTTGGCAGTTCTCCTCGTAGAGCGCTTTGGCGTCAGCCGCCTTGGCCGACAGCGCCCCCACGCTCAGGATCGCGATTAGCAGTGTTAGTAGTTTTTTCATGCGCATGTTTTTTTGTTCGTCTGTACCGCAGCCGCTTGTCAGTCTCTTGGCCTGGCACGCTGCCCATTGGGGCTTTCCAACCCGTGCGGCATTGCCGCCGGGAGTTCTCGCCCGGCCCGTCGCTGGGTCGCGTCTGCTATCCCTACTCTCGCTGCTTTTATGCTGCATCAGCATTTCAAATATTGCCAAAGGCTTAACATTTATTGCCTCATCGTGAGAAATTTATAGTTGCTCGGCCATCTCACATAATGCCTTATAATAATCATCTTTCCCCACGCCCAGCGCCGCGGCGCCGAAACTCTCCGCCTCATCCGCAGACGCGCAGGCGCCATAATTCACTACGACCAGTTGATACAGCACCAGCCACACCGCCCGGTCCAGTTGGGTGCCGAACACCGGATGCACGTGCATCGCAAAGCCATCCTCGGGCCGGGTGCCCTTCGGCAGCGGATAAGCGAATTCCCCCGGGAGCAGCGGGCCCGCGTCGAAGACAATTTCGCAGGGATAGCGGACATAAGCCCGGTCCTTCAACAACCGCAACAAATCCTCCCAGGCGAGCTGCGGCCCATACTTCTGATGGATTTCACGCCCCTTGGCAACACCATGGTCGGCCAGCGATTGCCGGGCATCGTCGATAGTCTGGTGAAGGGCCATCTCAGGCCCCTTCATTCGCCTTCGAGAGCCGCCCCTGCAGAATCGGCACCGACATCCGCAGGAAAACCGTGTAACATAAAAGCCCGAACGCCCAAATCCCGAAACACACCAGCGTTTCGTTCAATGAAGGACGGTACTCCACCATCTCGCCCAGCGGACTTGGAATGAAACCCGGGATCACCAGTCCCATGCCTTTTTCGATCCAGATGCCGACGATGCACAACACGCAGGTAACATTAAGCCACCGCAAGCTGCGGCTGACCGGCAGCACCAGCAGCACCATGGCCGTCAGGTTGAAAGCTATCGCTGTCCAAATCCACGGCACAAGCGCGTGATGGCCATGCAGGCCCAGGAAAAGATATTTCGAGGAGGCGACGTGAAGATTGCCGGAGTAAAACTCCTTGAATACTTCGTTGGCGAGCAGGAAGACGTTGATGAGCATCGAGACCTGCACGATGCTGCGGAGCGTCATCAGGGCGCGGTCGGTGATGAGCAACCGTTCCGACATCCTCGACCTGATCACCTTGTTCAGCCGGGGGATCTTCATGAGCTTGCGGAGCGCGTCGGCCGATAAGCTGAGGACCAGCGAAGGCTCTTCGGCTACAGCCGTGCCCGTGCGCGGAGTTCCCGCCAACGACGAAATTTCGCCGAATTGTTCCCCTGGCCCCAGACTGCGCGTAATCCGATAACGGCCGCCTTCCTCACGCTTGACCACCACCCGGCCTTTGAGAACAAAAAACGCCCGGTTATCGGTGTCTCCCTGGCGCAGCATGACATCACCTGCTTTGGCCTCCCAAACCATGGCCGCGGCCAGGAGGCTATGCCGAAGCTCCCGGGGAGCGGAGGCAAATTCAGGCAGGCGACTGCCCAGCAACTCCAGATCGTCAAGGGTGGCAGCACGGCTGGTCGGGTTTTGCGCCACGGACCCGCCTTCGCGCAATCGCGAGCCCTCGTCCGCCGGAGACGTGGCTGTGACGCGGCGGACTACCTGGATGGCCAGAATCATCAAAGCCGGCCCGGCCGTGAACGCAGAAGCCAGGAAACGAGGGCCGACAATCGCGGAGTTCCAAAACGACCGACCGCCCAGCCCGACATAAAGGAAGGCCGTGACGGTGTGAATCGAAACCGCCCAGATAATCGCAATAAAAACGAAAGGAATATAAAACCATTTGGCCGGTGTCCGGCCGCGATACCGGCAATACAGAAGGTAGCCGCAGATATGAACGTTGAGCAGCAGGTACCCGTTGAGGACGATCACATCCCAGCTCAGCATCGAAGCCGGAAAATTGAGCTGGCCGATCCCCGGGATGAGATGCCAGAAACGATCGGGTCGGCCCAGGTCCACCGTCACAAACGCCAGGCACATGAGAATAGCCGCCACCGCCAGCAGCTCGCCGAATATCACCAGGTCGTGCAGTTCTTCGTTGTTATAAACGTACGCCGGAATCACCATCATCACCGCCGCGGCTGCTACGCCGACCAGGAAGGTGAAATTGGCGATGTAAACACCCCAGGAAACCTCGTCGCTCATGCCGGTAACAATCAGGCCCTGCGCGAACTGCCGCAGATAGGCATTGAGTCCCAAGAGACAAATCACGCTTAATACCCCCATCCAGGTGTAGTAGCGCCAGTCGCCGGCAAAGGCGAGCCGTCCGCACCGACCCAGGAACACAAAGTAGTTTCTGATCGCTCGGGTCATACGTCGAAGTAGTAAAAGAACCGAGGCGATGTGCCCAACTCCTCTTTCAACTGGATGAATACCCGCTTGGTGCGGAGGATATAAGAAACTTCGCTGTTCGGGTCCAGAATGTTCCCGAATTTGCGCGCGCCGACCGGGCAGACTTCCAGGCAGGCCGGGTAACGGCCGGCCCGTGTGCGCTGGATGCAAAAATGGCATTTCTCCATCACGCCCTGCCGGCGGGGCCGATCTCCCAGGTAGGCCATGTTGAGGTTGACCCGGTCTTTGGGAATCGAGGGCTTGGTGAAATTGAAACGCCGTGCCCAATAAGGACATGCCGCCTCGCAATAACGGCACCCGATGCACCAGTCATAATCGATCACCGTGATGCCGTCGGTCTCTTGCCACGTCGCATGTACCGGACACACCTTAACGCAGGGTGGATTCTTGCAATGCTGGCATTGGACCGGCATATAAAAGAAGCCCTTCTCCGGCACCGACTCGGGATTATAGTTGTGCTCCGCTTTTTCCATGTCCATCGAGCCGTGCGGCAGCCGCAAAACCCGGATATACTGGATTTCCGGTTCCCGGGATTGGTTGTTCTCCGCCACACAGGCGTGAACGCATTTCCGGCATCCGATGCAGCGTGTCAGGTTGAGGGCATAGACAAACTCCACCCCGTCCATCGGCCTGAGGTCCTTCACCTGGGGACGCAACCCGTATTGGCGCTCCACTTCGTCCTCGATGCGCTTGAGCACCTTGGCCATTTCCGCCGGCGATAGCTCCTTGTAATATTTTTGCAGGAACTGCTCGGTCGAAGGAAAATCTTTAAGGTGGCGCAACGGTTCCAGGCTCGCCGCCAACGCCGCCAAACCCGAGGCGAACACGGCCGACGTCCGCAAAAAACTGCGGCGGCTGATGCTGTCGTTGGAGCCCGGACCAGCATTTGATTGGGAAGGATTGGCTGGCATGTTGGTGCTCAGAAAGGACTGAGGGTGACGTGAGCCTGTTCGCTCGTCCTTGGCGTCGTCCTGGTAATCGAAAACTCCGGAAGGACTGGGGACGACGACGGGGGCGGGAACGAGGAAGATAGAAGCCGCGATGCGTGGGGTGTTCGCGCCTGTTCTTGCGTCGGCCGCAGCGGGTGAGGCGGGGGAAACGGCGTTCGCGACGGAATCTTTGGGCTGTGCGGATTGTGGCAATCCACGCAAATCTGTCGCTTCAACTCGCCCGCGGCGCGATTCCAGTAACCTCCCGTGCGTCCATGAGCCCCGGCTTCCCAATCACGATAGGTCGGGCCGTGACAGCTCCCGCAAAGAGGCGGGCTCTCCTCCAGTTTAATCTCTCGCCCGTCTCGCACCTGCAACAGCAGCAGATTGTGCTCGTCGTGACAGTTGAAGCAGTTGTTGTTGCGATTGTGCCGGCCATGGCCCATCACGACGTCCGAATGTTCCTTGGGCACGATGATATTCTGGTTGGTGTCGAACCGCAATGTCGGCGGCTTGCCCTTCTCATGGCAGCCATAGCAATCGAAGTCCGAAAGGTCAGCTTTGAGGCGAATCAATTGGGGATAGGACGTGCGGATTGTAGTCGGCGCGAGCAGCGCCGGGTCCACTAACGGCACCGGCGGCCCGGGCTGCGGATGCTCCCAAAGATGCCTGGCAAAGGCCAGCGAAAGCGCAAGAAACATCAGTGAAAGGCTGAACAGCACCGCGGAGGTCTTGGCTTGATCGTTCATGTAGCGAACAGAGAAGTCGCTCTAGACTTCGACCGCCTCCTCGATTTCCTCCGCCTGGGGCACGTGCCCGCTCTCTTGCAGCCGCTCGGCCAGGAACAGTTTCACCATCACCGTCAGTATGATGAACGGCAGCGCCAGCAGGATGCCGCTCATCAGCCATCCTTCCATCCCCCACGGCTCCATCTTGTAGCTCATGAAGCCTCGCAGGCTCTTGGAGAAAAGCTGGCCGCCGATCACCACGTTCCAGCGCATCGCCAATACCCCCAGCAGGATTAGGCTCGCGCTGGCGAAATACATGCGTTTGCGCGCCAGGTCCGGCACGCGTTTGCGAATGAGTTGCAGCGTGCCTAGCAGCAGCAACGGCGTCGCCGTGCCCAGCAGCGCCTGGCCGATGTTGAGCGTCCAAAATAACTTCTCGGTGGCCAGTTGACGCAATGTTTGGAAGGTCTCCTCCGCCGAATAAATGCGGTGAATCCAGTCCAGCCCCTCGACCGCCGCGTCGATGACCAGCGCGTAAAAAAGAAACATGCACATCGCATCCAGGCAGCGCATATCCAGCCGATGCCGCCGCACCCAGGTCAGCACCATGTAATTCAAAACACACAACGCGATACCGGAAACCATCGCCGAGAGGATGAAGATGATCGGCATCAGCGGGTTGCCCCACCACGGGTTGGCCTTCACCGAGCCGAAGATGAACCCGACATACCCGTGCAGCAGGAAGGCCGAAGGAATGCCGATAATCGAAATTATCCAGCCCAGTTTCAAGTCCAGTGCCACGGCCTTCTCTGATTCGTCGGTCACCCCCAGCGTAAAAGCGCGATACAGAATCCCGCGAAACCCGCTTTCATTTTGCGACCACTCGACAAAATCCTGTCGGTAATCGAACCAGAGCTCCAGCAGCAGCACCGCCATCAGGTACCACGCATACACAAATCCGAAGATCGCCATCGGCGAAGTCAGGTGCGGAGTCATCATCACCTCGAAGCACCGTTCCGGATGACCCAGGTGAAACAACAGCGGCAGCGGCGCGCATAATAGAAACGCGAAGGCCGTTAGCAGAGATAACCGGTACACCGGGTCCAGGGCTTTGACCTTAAACACCCGCACCAGCGACGCCATGATGAACGCGCCCGCCACCAGCCCCGTGATATACGGGTAAAGCACGATCAACACGCTCCAGAGCGGTTGCGGCGCAGCCTCGTTCGGATACACGTACCCTTCGAAGCGAGGCATCACTTCCAGAACAACGTTAGTCACTTCGTTAATCATTTTACCTGACCTCCTTGTCAATGCCGGCGTAGAACACCCGCGGCTCGGTCCCCAGGTGTGGCTTCAAGGCCTGCACGCGGTTGTTCTGATAAAACTGCTGGATCGGGTCCTCAGGCCCGGCGTTTTTCAAATCCCCGAACACCCGCGTCTGCGTCGGACACACCTCCACGCAGGCCGGCTTCAACCCGCGCGTGATCCGGTGGTAACAGAGCGTGCATTTCTCAGCCGTCTTAGTGACCGGGTTGAGGAACCGGCAGCCGTAAGGACAGGCTTGGACGCAGAAGCCGCAGCCGATGCAATACTTCGGATCGATCAGCACCGCCCCGTCCGGCGCGTCGAAGGTCGCGCCGACCGGGCAAACCTGAACACAAGGGGAATGTTCGCACAAATTGCACAGCTTCGGTACGAAGAACGAGTGGAGAATATCCTCCTTCGGCACCGGCGGCTCGCCAAACCCATGCATCCCGCCGTTCGGGCAATCCACCAATGTCTCCCCGCGCGAGGCCCCTGAGCCGGGCTTGGGTTTAGTGATGACATACCGCTCAATCCACGTCCGGAAGTAGTGCCCTTCCGGCACGTGGTTCTCTTTCTTGCAAGCCTCCGCGCACAATCCGCAACCGATACATCGGTTGACATCCAGCGCCATGACCCATTTATGCTTGGTCGGGTCGTAGCCCTTGGGCGCGCCCGAGGAGACAAATACCTTTTGCACTGCGGCTTTGGCCGTGCGCACGGCCGGCGCCGCCAGCACCCCCGCCAGCGTCGCGCCGATTTTGGCTAACACGCTCCGGCGCGTCAGGTGTGCCCCGCTCCTTCGGATCGTTTGGACGGGCGTCCGGGTCGTAGCGGTCGCACTCTCAAGATGGGTCGGGCTTAAATCATTCATGGTACCTCCGATGGCGCGTGCGGCACGTGGCATTCCGTGCACTTGGACGAACCGCTGTAGTGAGTCCTCACCACGATCTGTTTGTGCCACTTCGGTCGGGACGGGTTCGCCTCATGGCAGCGTAGGCAAGGCATCGCGTTGTTTTTGTCCGGTTTGAGCCGGGCATCCTCCGGGTTATCGACATGGCCCTGCAAAGGTCCGTGACACCCCTCGCACGAAAGAGTCTTGTGTTCGTACTTTTGAAGCTTCTGGTACTCGTCGGAATGACACTCCTCACACGCCTTCTTGCCGGCAAATACCCGGTCCCGTGTCGCCAGCTCCGCAAGTGCCTCGCCCCGATACCAGCCATACTGCCGGAACGAGTGAGGCGTCAGAAAATACCGGGCGGTCGAATAAACCACCACGATTCCCACCACCAGCAGAATGAGTCGAAAGATCTGGGGCGGCATGTTCAAAAAACGTCGCATAAGGAGGAGCGGCCTTTGGGGCTGGTGCATTGGTTCATAGCAGCGGTCATCAGCAAGAGACGTAAAGGATCCCCCGCCCGGGCGCTTTACCTCTCTTGCTGATTTATTAGCTTTTTTTGTTATCCTGACCGCCGCAAATGGTTGCGTTAGCAGGCAAAAATACGTGCACAATGCAATCTGATATGCTTATGACGCTCCAATTGCTTCACCACCCTCAGCAAATCCGGGCTCTCTTCCCCTGCCCCTTTCTTCCAGCCCCGCACCGATAAAAGCCACGATTCCACCGGGATGGAACGGGCACAGACACTCAATTTTGCTCCGCGCACCGCAATTGCCAGAAAATCGCCGAACCACCCGAAGCGTTTGGAGTGCCTGCGCTCGGCGCCGCTTTTCGTGTAGATGGAGCATTACTCCTTCCGTTCAGTCGGCGAAAAAGTGAAAGCGGCCCGGGGACCGCAAGCACCTGCCCCAAAAACAAAAGGGGGAGCTGAAAAGCTCCCCCGTGCGGAATGGAATTCGCCCTGCCTTACTTCTTCAGCGAACGGACATACGCCACCAGCGCCTTGATTTCGTCATCGCTCAACGTATCCCCAAAGGCCTTCATCCGGACCTTGTCGCTGTCCTTCTCCTTGACGCCTTCCTTGATGGCCTTGGCCATGTCAGCGTCCTTCATCTCGGCTTGAACCTTGGCGTCGCTGTAATCTTTCACGCCGACCTTCTCGCCCATCTTGGTCTTGCCTTTGCCATCTTCGCCGTGGCATTTGGCGCAGTTCTTGTCGTAGTTTTCCTTGGCGTCGGCCGCGCGCACCGTTACAGCGCCCGCGATCATCAACGCCACGCCCATCACAATCAGTTTTTTCATATTTCTGTCAGTTTTTGTCGTTCTATCGAGGTTATTCGGTTTAACTATCCCAGGTTTTCCCGGCGCGCTACGGAGTTTTTCTCCGCCGCCCGCCGAAAATCGTCGCTTGCGCCAGCCAAGGTCTCGCCGCTTTTTGAAGTTCGCTTCGTTTTCATCTACTGCTTGGACGCAATATTCGCGGACCGTATTCTGAAATACGGTCCCTGGGTTTGCAATTAAATACTTCTTGACTATATAAACAGGATACATTATGCATATGAACATCGTTAAAATACAACAAGAGATACTGATGTTTCTTCTGAGCCGCCTTGTCAGGCTCATGTGAGACTAACCAAAAGAAGGTTAACTTCGGACAATATTTGCCTAGCTGTTGACCTGAGCTGCTATTAGCGTCAAGCGAGCACGTTGGCAGTCGAGTCCACGTTGCGAGATGATTCTCGTTTGGCCCGCGCCCAGGCCTCGGTTCTCCTCCTGGCCGGCGCTCTGGCCCTTTTAACTGCCACCTTCGCCAACGGCCAGGCCCTTCACCACCTGAGTATCATCGAGCCCGGCGGCTTCCCGGGATGGCCCATTCTGAGCGAGGTCCAGCACAGTTCCAATGGTGTAACGCTGACTTGGGATGGCCCCAGTGGTTACTATCAATTGTTTCAAAAGCAGCATTTGAAAGACCCAGCCTGGCAGGCCCTCGGCAAGGCCACGAACCTTTCCCGGCAGGTCACTATTACGACTCTTTTGAGTAACGCGTTCTTTCGCGTCGCGGGCCCGTCTCCGCAATACGCTGGTGCCAGCACCTGCATCGAATGTCATCAGCCTATCCATGATCAAGAAATCCTGACCCCTCACGCCGCCGCCTTTTCCGACCCTGCGTTCGTCGCCCGGGGAGGCCAGACCAACGCCTCCTGCCTGCCCTGCCATACCTTGGGTTACGGCCTGCCCACCGGTTTTACCACCATCGTCCGGACCCCGCAACTTGCCGGCGTTCAATGCGAGAACTGCCACGGCCCCGCCGCTAATCATGCGGCCAATCCCGACGACCCGATCGCTGTGCCGCGCGTCGAACTCGCGGCTACCGTCTGCGGTGGATGTCATAATTCTCAATTCGTTCCCGCTCAAGCCGCGACACTCCATCCCCCCTTCTACGAGGAGTGGAATACCTCCCCCCATCAAGCGGTGTTGCCGGAGTTACAGACTGACTTCGCCGGCGCCAGTGGTCCGACGGTTTTCATCCCCAGTTGTGGAAGTTGCCACTCCGGGACCGTGCGCGAATCGCTCGTCGAGCAGCAGCCTCTGCCTAATGGCCACGAGGCGGGCGCCGTCGGCATTGCCTGCGCCACCTGCCACGACCCTCACCAGAACTATGTCCATACCAATGTGCTGGTTGGGCTTAGGACCAATCTGCTCGACGACGTCGTTATTACCAACAACCAGCTTGGAACATTTTATACTAACCAACTCCGCTACCCGCTCGCCTCCACCAACGACTACTTCCTGACCACCTCGGACGCGTTCATAGAAAATCCAGACGTCAATGTCTGCGCCCAATGTCACAACCACCGCGGCGCCACGTGGGATACCTCCGACCGCCCCCCGCACAAGTCGCCCCAGTATAATATGCTGCTGGGCACTTTCGCTGAAGTGGGCACCGGCGTCGCTTCAAACCAACCCGCTTCCCACGGGCTGATGGAGAAGCAGTGCGTGCGCTGCCACATGCAGACCGCCGATTACGTCAGCCCGCAGCAACCCGCCTTCGCCGGTCACCACTTCCAGGTGGAATCCTTCGTCACATGCAGCGAATGCCACGGTTCCGCCGCAGGCATCCTGGTCACCCTCATTCAGAACGATATATCAGACCAAATCCAGGGGCTCAAAACTGAACTTAACAATTGGGCGGCCACCAAAGCCCCGGCTTCCCTATGGGCCAAATACGGTAGCCGCGCCTGGGAGTATACTACCCCCGGAGATCTGTCCCCCGGCGGCCCCGGCCCCAACGCCGCCGAACAAGCGCTGCTGCCGGTCAACATCCGAAAAGCCCGGTTTAACCTCTACCTGGTTCTTTACGACGGCAGTTACGGCGTCCATAACCTTAACTATGCCTCGGCTCTTTTGAACACGGCCACCACATGGGTTAACACGGAGTTGGGCAATTAAAGCGGAACGCTCACCCTGCTCTGCCACTGACAGACCATGATAAATCTGAATCTCCGCAAAATCGCAAAACGCTTCGCGCGAAGCTGGCGCGGGCTGGCCGTTACGACCGGGGCCTGCCTCCTGCTCCTGGCCGCCAGTTCCTGCCGCAGTGTTCACCGGGCGGTCGTGGTGCTTCCCAATATCCCCGGCGCCAAGTACATCGGTTCCAAAGAATGTGAACAGTGCCACGATCAAATCTACCGAGGGTTTGCGACGGCCGATCACGCGCGGCTGATCACGCCGGGACCTAACGCGCTCGGCGCCGGTTGCGAATCCTGCCACGGCCCTTGCAGCCTCCACTCCGATTCCGGCGGTGAAGTCAAACCCCCTTATAGCTTCACTGCCGGACGTCCCGGAGGCAGCAGTTACGGCGCGCGTCTCGCCATCCCGCCCGCCCGCTCGGTCGAAACCCTCTGTTTCCAATGCCATACTGATGTGCGCGGCAAGTTCAGCCTCCCCAGCCATCATCCCGTGCCCGAAGGCCGCATGAGCTGCACCGATTGCCATTCGCCGCATAAAGGCTCTATTTACGCCGGCGGCGGCACCTCGCTGCTCTCCGAAAACGAAAGCTGCTTCCGTTGCCATGCCGCCCAGCGCGGTCCTTTTGTCTTCGAGCATGAAGCCGTGCGGGAAGGCTGCACGACCTGCCACGCGGCTCATGGGTCCGTCAACGCCAAACTGCTGACCGAGCGGAACGCCAACCTCTGCTTGAAATGCCACTTCCAGCAGGTGACCGGCGGCCAGCTTCTCATTGGCGGCTCCGACCACACCTTGCGCGTGCAGCAGGGCACCTGTTGGACCGCTGGCTGCCACGAAGCTGTTCATGGCTCGCGCGTCAGTTCTTCCTTGCGCTTCTAACCACCCATGAAACCCAGCGGCCAACCCAATCCGGAGCGCGAAAATTCCCCGAGAACTTTCACGTTTCACGTTTCACGTTTCACGCATAACGCATCACGTTTCCCATTTCACGTTTCACGCATCACACCCTTCCTCCTCCTCCTCACCGCCCTCACCGTCTCCGCCGCCGACACCAACGCGCCTGCTGCCAGCACCAACGCGCCTGCCGCCAAACCTGCGCCTCCCCTGACCCCGGAGCAGATGTTCGAGGGTGGCACCAATTCTTATAACAACTGGCTCGACCTCGGCGTTGGCGGATTTTTCCTCAGCGGCAACAAAGCCCAGTTCGAGCAGCGGCGCCAGCGCTCCGGTAACCTCTTTGGCGGCATCGAGGATTTCCACCTCCAGGGCGATATCGCCAAGGGCACTACCTTTCTCGACGAGCACGATTACAAAATCAACCTCGGGGTCGCGAAGGAGAAGCTCGGCTACGTCCGGTTTTCTTTCGGCGAATCGCGCACCTGGGACAATGGCAATGGCGGATTTTATCCCCCGGCCGATCTCTGGTATTCCCGCCCCGGCGATGGACTCGGGCTCGATCGCCAGGACATCTCCGTCGAGGCCGGTTTGACCCTCGAGAAGATGCCCAGCATCACCTTCAAATACACCCACTCCTCCCGCGACGGCGATAAGGACTCAACCAGTTGGGGCCTGACCCATCCCGCCGGTGGCGCCTTGGTGCGAGGCTTGAGCCCTTCCTTTTATGACATTAACGAGCACAGCGACCTGTTTCAACTCGACGTCGCCCATCACATCAAAGCCACCGATTTTGGCGGCGGTTTGAGCTATCAGTTCGGTAAGCTCAACGATGCCCTCAAAATCGACCAGTTCCCCGGCGAACCCGTCGAGCAGAAAATCACCGACCGCCAGGGCACCTCTTATGACTTGTTCAATGCCCACGCCTTCTCGGAAACCTGGCTCAAGAAAAACCTTATGTTCTCCTCCGGCCTTTCTTATTCCGACCTGGACAACGATTTCTCCGGCAGCCGCATCTATGGCTCCGACTTCGATGTCGGTTACGTCCCCAGTGCCCAAAATGGCGTCGGCTACTTGAACCTCCAAGGCGGCTCGCGCCTGCATGAATACGTCTTCAATGTGAATCTCTTGGACAAACCGTCCGAACATCTCACGATCGTTCCATCGGTTCGCGTGATGAAGGAGGATTGGAATGCTGAATCCAGCGGCACTGAAACCGTCGGCGGCCTCAACCCAACCACCGCGCCCTTTACTGCCAACAGCGACCGCGACGTCCTCGACGTGCGCGAGCGTCTCGACCTCAACTACAACGGCTTCACTAACTGGGTCCTCTACGCTCGCGCCGAACTCACCCAGGGCGACGGCAATCTCAATCAGTTCGGCGGCCTGGTCCCCGTCAATGGCATCGGCGTGCCAACCGTCCAGGAGCAAACCGACGACCGCCGCTTCTTCCAGAAATACAGCGCCGGCGTCCGCTGGTATCCCGACCGGCGTATCACCCTCGATGCTGGTGGTTACTACAAACTCAACGATTACGACTACGCCAATAACCTCGATAGCACCCTCAATAACGGTCCCGACCGCTACCCGGGTTATCTGGTGATGCAGAGTTTCCAAACCTACGACGGCAATACCAGGCTGACCCTCAGGCCCTTGAAAAACGTCACTCTCGTCAGCCGTTACGAGTACCAGCTATCGACCATTCGCACCCGGCCGGACCCTATCTCCGGCCTTTCCGAGGTCGAGTCATCGAAGATGACCAGCCACATCCTGGCGCAGGATATCTCCTGGTCCCCTTGGTCGCGATTATACCTCCAGGCCGGACTCAATTATGTCGTCAGTAAGACCAAAACCCCGGCTTCCGATGTCACCCAGGCCATCCTTAATGCCCAAAACAACTACTGGACCCTGAATTTCTCCTCCGGGTTTGTCCTGGACGACAAGACCGACCTCAACCTGAACTACTTTTATTACAACGCCGACAATTACCAGGACAACTCCAACTTCGGCGTGCCTTACGGCGCCGGCGGCACCGAGCATGGCATCGCCGCCACTGTCGTTCGCCGCCTCAGCAGCCACCTGCGCTTAACCTTGCGCTATGGCTACTATCACTTCACCGATGCCACTTCCGGTTTCAACAACAACTACGAAGCCCACGTCCTGTCCACCAGCCTCCGCTACCGCTTCTGATCTGCAAAGTAGCGCAGGCGTCTCGCCTGCGAGTTAGCCGGGCGTGCCGCCCGGACTTCCCGGTTTGCGGGCCGACGCCCTCCCCTTCCGTATTTTTCCCGCCCTTCGTCCGCAACCTTTGGCCGCCCCTGAAGTGGCGCGCACCCCCCACTAACTCGATATTGCTATGCCGGAAACACAGGCCGCCCGGTCGCGGAACCGGGTCGAAAAAGACCGCCGGACACAAATTTCGGGCATGATAAAATGAAAATCTTGCTGCAGGATTTGCGAAAGAAACTTTTCTTCCGCCACCATCGGGTCTGGACCTCAAACCCGGACGCCGCCTTCGAATTCCGAGAAGCCCAGGATCTGTTCAAGTTCGTGGAAGAACACGGCCTCCGCGATGTTCAAGCCGTGCTGGTCTTCGAAAACCCGCCTCGCTGCGAAGTCGTTCCCCTGGACTCGCCGGCTCCGGCGCTCTCATCGGCGTCCTGAGGGCGGTCTGGGGCACCACGAGATGCGTGCACGCGGCAGCTCGCCTCGAGGTTGACGTTGACTGGTATGCGTGACGTTGATACGGTTGTCTCAGTTCCCTTATGAGCACAGCCGCCTTTGACAAAGCTCCCTCCAGAACCGGTGTTTTCTTTCGTACCCATCCGTGTCCATTACTCCTTGTACTTTGCACGGCTGTCCTCTGCCTCGGCGCGACCACCGGGCGCGCGGTGACGAATATGACCCCCGTAACCGTGACTGGGTTCAATCGTGACCTCGTCATCGAGAACACCGCCTCCGGTCCGCCTTACTCGAGTTACGCCCTCGAGTTTAACCCGGGCGAAGGCACCGCGTTTTACCAAAGCGGTTTGTCGGGGACCTCCTATGGCCTGCCGGTCTCCGGCTCAGTTACCAGCGCGCTGGGGGATGGCACGGTTTTCCAGTTTCAGCCATATAACCGCAGCAACGCGTTGGTCTTAAGCAGTGAAACCGGCCTGACGTCCGGCACCCTGACTCTGTCGGCGGCGAACACGTTCAGCCGCATCGCCATCATGGCCAACTCCGCCAGCGCGACGGCGACCAGCGCCGGCACTCTCACACTCCATTTCAGTGACAGCACCACTTTCGTCACCAACTACAGCGCTCCAGATTGGTTTTTCAACCCGGGCTTCGCCTTGCAAGGGACGGACCGGATCAATATCACCAGCGGCGCCACCAGCGGCGGGCCCAGCGGCGACCCGCGCTTTTATCAGACCACGATTAATCTCGCGGCAGCGCTGGGCCCGACCAACAAACCCCTGGCCAGCCTCACTTTCGGCAAAGCCTCCTCAGCGAACGCCACCGCCATCTATGCCATCAGCGGATTGCCCACATCGGCGATTACGCTGGCGGCCGCAACGAATGCGCCTGCGACGAACATCCAGGCCACATCAGCCACCCTGGGCGGCCAGGTAACCGCCATCGGCGGCGAAGTGCCTGCCGTCACGATTTATTATGGCACCACCGATGGGGGCACCACCCCATCGCTCTGGGCCCGGAATATCGCGCTCGGCTTCCAGGCCGGGGCCTTTGCCCAACCCGTTTCGGGACTGACGCCTAACACGGTTTATTTCTTCACCGCTAAAGTCGTCAACAGCGCCGGCACCAATTGGGCCACGCCGTCCGCCACGTTCAGCACTCCCCCATTGACGGTTCCCGTGGTAACGAATCAGCCCGCCATCAACATTCAAGGAACCTTCGCGACGCTTAACGGGCAGATCCTTGCGACGGGCGGGGATCCGCCGTCGGTCACGCTCTTCTATGGACCGGCTGATGGCGGGAGCAACCCCGGTGGCTGGGCGCATAGCATTGCGTTAGGGCTGCAGACGGGCGCTTTCGCCCAGACGGTCACCGGCCTCTCGCCCACCACGCTTTATTACTTCACCGCCAACGCCACGAACTCCGCCGGCCTCGCGTGCGCTGCGCCGTCCCAAACCTTTACTACCCTGGCGACGAACTCGCCGTCCTCTTTCGTGGCCGTGGTTACCCAGCATAACGACAACGGCCGAACTGGAATGAATTTGAACGAAACCCTGCTCAACGTCACCAACGTCAACACCAACCAGTTCGGTCTGGTGTTTACCCGTCCCGTGGACGACCAGATTTACGCTCAGCCGCTGGTAACGACCAACGTCAGCATCCTCGGACGCGGCACGCACAACCTCGTCATCGTGGCGACCGTGAATGATACCCTTTACGCTTTTGACTCCGACAACGCCGGGGTAACGACGCCGTATTGGACGGTCAGTTTCATCAATCCTCCGAACATCGTACCTCCTTCCAACGCCGATATGAGCGCAATTGGCGCGTGCGGTGGGAATTACCAGGATTTCAGCGGGAAACTGGCCATCGTCGGCACGCCGGTTATCGATCCGGTGGCGGGCACGATTTATTTGGTGGCGCGCACGAAGGAATACGGCACAAATTTCGTCCAGCGCCTGCACGTCCTTGACGTCTCCAGCGGCGCTGAGCGCCCCAACAGTCCGGTTATCATCACCGCGACCTATCCGGGCACGGGCGCCGGCAATACCAACGGAGTCATCCCCTTTGATCCGATTCGCCAAAACCAGCGCCCGGGGCTGGCGCTCGTCAACGGCACGGTCTATATCAGTTGGTCCTCGCACTGCGATAACGGCCCGTATCACGGGTGGGTGATTGGCTACGACCAAACGACCCTGCAACGCGTCGTGGTGTTCAACGATACGCCCGACGGCTCAAATGGCGGCATCTGGATGAGCGGACAGGCCCCCGCCGCCGACTCCAGCGGCAATCTCTACGTTTCCACCGGCAATGGCACGGTGGACACCTCGGGCGGGGCTAACCGTGGCGAAAGTTTTCTTAAACTCACCCGCAGTAGCACCAACCTGACCATTGCGAGCTGGTTCACTCCCTATGACTGGCAGAACCTGGAAAACGGAGATATCGATCTCGGTTCGGGCGGGCTGCTGCTGATTCCCGGCACCACGCTGGCCTTCGGCGGCGGCAAAGAGGGGATCGTGTATTTGGTCAACCGCGACAATATGGGTGGGCTGACCAGTTCCACCACGACCAACGACAATATAGTTCAAAGTTTTGCCGTCACTGCCAATGAAGTCCACGGTGGGCCGATCTGGTGGGACGGTCCGGGAACCTCCTATGGCTACATCTGGCCGGCTGCGGTGTTTTTGCAGCAGTACGTCTTTGATCGCGTCGTGGGCCAGTTTAATCTGCCCGCTTTTGCGCAAAGCCCAACCGCAGCTCCCGCCGGACAGCCCGGCGGACTGCTGGCGCTATCGGCCAACGGCACCAACGCCGGCAGCGGCATCATCTGGGCTGTCCATCAGGTGGGGGGCGATGCCAACCAGCAGGTCCTCCCAGGCATCCTTCATGCCTACAATGCCCAAAACGTGGCGACCGAACTCTGGAACTCCGAACAGGTCAGCGCGAGAGATTCCTCCGGCAATTTTGCCAAATTTGTTCCACCCACTGTCGCGAACGGAAAAGTCTATCTGGCCACCTTTTCCAGCCGTCTGAATGTGTATGGGCTGTTGCCGTCGGCCCTCGCGCAACTGGCCGTCTCGCCGTCCAGCCTCAGCCTCGGTACGGTTATTGTAGGCACCAACGCTCAGGCCAGTTTCGTCGTCACCAATACCGGAGGCGCCACCTTCACCAACGGGGTCGCTACAGTTACGGCCGGTCCGTTTACGATTCTCTCTGGAACTCCCTTCACCCTGCCCGGCTTTGGAACAACCAATCTCGTGGTGCGCTTCTCGCCCGGCGCTGCCGGGAGTTTCACCAACACGGTAACATTCACTACCGGAAACGGCGGCAACAGCACCAATACGGTCATCGGTATCGCCCTGACCCCCCCGCAACTGGCCGTCTCGCCGTCCAGCCTCAACCTCGGAACAGTTATTGTAGGCACCAACGCTCAGGCCAGTTTCGTCGTCACCAATACCGGGGGCGCCACCCTCAGCAACGGAGTCGCTACAATTACGGCTGGTCCCTTTACGATTCTCTCTGGAACCCCCTTCACCCTGCCCGGCTTTGGAACAACCAATCTCGTGGTGCGCTTCTCGCCTGCTGCTGCCGGAAGCTTCACCAACACGGTAA
>Ga0210408_10001356_pt1 | contig 25965 bp, 18 predicted proteins | sample IncBWH4MmetaG_FD_155471 | JGI IMG/M metagenome (GOLD analysis project Ga0210408, IMG submission 155471) | Forest soil microbial communities from Barre Woods Harvard Forest LTER site, Petersham, Massachusetts, United States - Inc-BW-H-4-M | ecosystem: Environmental > Terrestrial > Soil >...
CCGGCGAAGCGCTCACGGTGAGGTGCAACCAGGCGCAGCGCGAGGATGCGTCGCTCGTGCTCCGCCGGCCACTCGACCACCAGCGGCGTTGCCGTCGGAAGCTCCGGCAGTGCCTCGCGCACGGTCGGCGCGACCGGCGCAGCGCTCACCGCCGCGTCTACGGGAGCCGCGGGAGCTGCGCTCATGACGATGGTCGGCAGGTCATCGAAGGTGTCCTCATACCCCGCGATGCCAGGCTCCGCCTCGAGCGGCGACTCCTCCGGTGGCAACGTGTGGCGGCTCTGCGGGCTGCCAGGATCGTCCTCGAGGTCGCTCGCCGCCGGCTCGAGCACCGGCAGGGCCTCCGCGTCGCGCGTCTCGACGACGGGCAGCTCGGCCGCCGCGAGCGGCTCGCGCACGCGCACATCGGGAAGTGTCAGTGGTGGCTCACGCACGAGACGCGGCGGGGACTCCGCCCCCCCTTCGTGCAGCGGCGCCCGCTCGAAGGCGCCGCTCGCCTGGCGGGGGCGCCGCCGCTCCCAGAAGGCGAGTACTACGATGAACAGCACCCCGAGGATCAGCAGCGCCCAGCGCAACTCGGACATCATGGCCTGACCGTCCGCATCACACCGCCGCGAGGCGCACCGCCTCATCCACGTCCACGGTGACGAGGCGCGAAACTCCCGGCTCGTTCATGGTCACGCCGATCAGCTGCGAGGCGAGCTCCATGGTGCCCTTGTTGTGGGTGATGAACACGAACTGCACCCGGCTCGACATCTCGCGCACGATATCGCAGAAACGGCCGACATTGTGCTCATCGAGCGGCGCGTCGACCTCATCGAGCAGGCAGAAGGGCGCGGGGTTCAGATCGAAGATGGAGAACACGAGCGCTACCGCGGTGAGCGCCTTCTCACCGCCGGAGAGCAGATGAATGGTGCTGTTCTTCTTGCCGGGGGGCCGCGCCATCACGGCGACGCCTGCAGTGAGCTTGTCCTCGCCCACGAGCTCGAGATAGGCGTGGCCGCCGCCGAAGAGTCGCGGAAACTTCTCGCGCAGTCCCGCGTTGATGCGCTCGAACGTGTCCTCGAACCGGGTGCGGGTCTCGCGGTCGATGCGACGCATGGCTTCGGCGAGCGTATCGAGCGCCGAGGTGAGATCGGCGAACTGGCTGTCGAGATATTCCTTGCGCTGGCTGTGATCGCGCAGCTCATCGATCGCGGCGAGATTCACCGAGCCGAGCCGCTCGATGTCGCCACGCGTCTCGGCGAGGTTCTCCTCCCAGGAGGGAACGTTCGCATCCGGCGCAAGTCGCGCCTGCACATCGGTGAGCTCGCAGCCGGTCTGCGCCAACTGCTCGGCGAGTGCGGCGCGCCGCACGTGCGTCTCCTGCGCCGCAAGGCGTGCCTGCTCCATTGCCTCGCGCGCCGCCTGCACGCGCTGCTCGGCCGCGAGGCGCTGCTCATCGAGTGAGCGCAAGGTGCGCTCTGCCTCCTCGAGAGCCGCGCGCGCCACGCCGAGCTCGGTTTCCACCGTGAGGCGCAGCGTGAGGGTCTCGTTGAGGCGCGACTGCAGGCGCACGATCGGCTCATCGCCGGAGGCGAGCTCCTGCTCGAGCTCCGCGCGGCGCCGGGTGAGCTGCTCGCGCTGCTCGCGCATGCGACGCACGGCCTGCGCCACCGAAGTCTCGGTGGAACGGCGCGCCTCGACCTGTACGTGCAAATCGCGCGAACTGAGCTGCGCGGTCTGCATACGTGCGCGCGCCGCACCGAGCGCGGTGCGCCGCTCATCGCGCTCCTGTGTGAGGGCGGTCTCCAGCGCCTCGAGCGTGCGGCGCGCGTCGAGCGCCCGTGCGAGCTCACCCGCGGCTCCTTCATGGGCGTTCGCCGTCGCGGCACGCTCGTGGGCGACTTCGCCTGCATCCTGCTGCAGCCGCTCACCCCGCAGGCTCGTCTCCTCGGCGCGGGCACGCGCCCCCTGCAGGGCGCCGGTCAGATCGGCCTGCTGCTCGCGTGAGCGCTCGAGCTGCGCCTGCAGCAGCTCGCGCTCGGTTTCTGCGCGCTGCAGGGCCTCACGCGCAGTCGTCAGTGCCTGTTCCTCCCGCCGCACGCCCTCCTCGGCGCGCGCCGCGGCCGAGCGCAATCCCTTCAGGCGCTGCTCGCGCACGAGTACGCCCGCACGCGGATCCGCGCCGCGGCTTATGCGCAGCCATTCGCGGCCGAGCCACTCGCCTTCGGGAGTGATGAGGGACTGTCCCTCGGCGAGGCCGGCGCGCGCGCGCAGTGCCTCAGCGAGCGAGGCCGCAGTGAGCACCTGACTCAGCGGGCCGAGCACGGCGGCGGGACCACGTACGCGGCTCGCGAGTGTGTGCGGGGCGGCACCCGGTGATTGGGGCTCGCCCTCGACCAGCGTGACGCGGCCCGCCGCGAGCGTACCGAGGGACGATGAGAGCGCATCGAGCTGCTCGACGCACACCGCCTCGAGATAGTCACCGAGCGCCGTCTCCACCGCGCGCTCCCAGCCCGGCTCGACTTCTAGCGTTGCCGCCAGGCGCGGGCGCGCGGCGAGCCCGGTACCGCGCAGCCAGTCGTTCGCTTGCCCGGAGTGATCGGAGAGCGCAGCGGCCTGCAGGGCTTCGAGCGAAGTGAGCTCCGCACGCGCCGCTTCACGCGCGCTGCGCGCCCGCTCGAGGCTTTCCTCGGCAGCGAGCTGTGCGGCACGCGTCGCGTGGACGCACCCCTGTGCCGCGGCGAGCGCGCTCGCGAGCGCCTCGCTCTGTGCGCGTGCCTCCGACTCCTCGCGCTCGAGCTGCGCGAGCTGGTCCGCCAGGCCCTGCGATCCGAGGTCCGCGCTCTCTGCGGCGAGGCGTGCCGCCTGGCTCTCGAGGCGCCGCAGCTGACCCTCGAGCTGCTCGAGGCGTGCGCGCTCAACCTGGGCACTGCGCTCGGCGGCAGCGAGCGCGGCGGTGTGCGCTTCCCAGCGCTGCTGCCACTGCTGCAGCGCCTGCTCAGCGAGCTCGAGCTCCCTCGCGGCGTCACCTTCCGCCTGTTGCGCCGCGGCGCGCTCGGGCTCGAGCCGCGCGAGCTGCTCGCGCACCGCGGCCAGCTCGGTTTCGTCGCGCCCGAGGTGGGCGGAAAGCTCAGCGAGTGTCGCCTGCGTCTGCGCCAGATCGTCACTCTGCCGCTCGCGCAGCTCGCGCGTGTGCTCGATCGACTGCTCGAGGCGCGAGATGTCCGCGCCCACTTCGTAATAGCGCGCCTGCACGGCGGAGAGAGTGTCGGTGTGCGCGGTGTGCAGCGCGCGCTGCTTCTCGATGGCGGCCTCGGCAGCGCGCTGTGCAGCGAGCTCGCCCTGCATGGCGAGCTCGCGCTCGCGCACCGCGGCGTCGTGCACCTCGGCGCCGCTGTCGAGATCGCGCAGGCGCAGCGCCAGCACCTCCGCGGAAAGCCGTCGCTCCTGCTCCTTGAGCGCCTGGTAGCGGCGCGCGGTCGCGGCCTGGCGTTGCAGGTGGCGGATCTGCTTGTCGACCTCATCGCGCACGTCCTGCAGGCGCTCGAGGTTTTCGCGCGTCTCGGCGATGCGCACCTCGGTCTCCTTGCGCCGCTCCTTGTAGCGCGAGATGCCGGCCGCCTCCTCGACGAAGGCCCGCATGTCATCGGCTTTCGCGTCGATGACGCGCGTGATCATGCCCTGCTCGATGATGGCGTAACTGCGCGAGCCGAGGCCGGTGCCGAGGAACAGGTTGGTGATGTCCTTGCGGCGGCAGCGGGTGGCGTTGATGAAGTACGCCGAACTGCCGTCGCGGCCCACCTGGCGGCGCAGGGATATCTCGCTGTAGTTCGCGTACGCGCCGCCGATCTTGCCATCGGCATTGTCGAAGATCAGCTCCACCGAGGCGCTGCCGACCGGCTTGCGCGCCGCGGAGCCGTTGAACACCACATCGGTCATGCTGTCGCCACGCAAGTGCCTGGCGGAGAGCTCGCCCATGACCCAGCGCACCGCATCGATGACGTTTGACTTGCCGCAGCCGTTGGGGCCTACGACACCGGTGAGATTGCTGGGGAGGTTGATTTGGGTCGGATCGACGAAGGACTTGAAGCCGGCGAGCTTGATTTTGGTCAGCCGCATCTGATGATTTCTACCGTCGCGCCCTGGCCTTTCGAAGATGGTGGTGTAGTGTAGTGCAATATGCCGACGACGCCCACCACAGAGCTCGAGACCTTCGCCAATCCCGAGCTCGCGCGCGACTACACGATCCGCATGCAGATACCGGAGTTCACGTGCCTCTGCCCGCGCACCGGACAGCCGGACTTCGCCACGCTCGATCTCGAGTACGTCCCAGATCGGCTGTGCGTCGAGCTGAAGTCACTGAAACTCTACCTCTGGTCCTTCCGCGAGCGCGGTGCCTTTCACGAGGCGGTCACCAACGAGATTGCCGATCATCTCGACTCGACGCTGCGCCCGCGGTTCCTGCGTCTCACCGCACGCTTCAACGTGCGCGGCGGAATCCACACCACCGTCGTCGCGGAGCGGCGACAGGCGAGCTGGCAGCCGGCATCGCCCGCGAGGCTGGCGTAGCCACGATTTCGCCCCCGCGGGCCCTTGCGCCCCCCGCCCCGGGAGGGCCCTGTACAGGGCGGGGTCGGCCGGTATAATCGCGCGTTCTTCACGAGCCTGATGCCGTTTTTGAGGAGCCATTGATGCCGGCCAAGAGATCTGCCCCGAAGTCTACCAAGGGCAAGAAGGTGGCCAGCCGGCCCCCGGTGCGCAAAGCGCTTACGCGCAAACCCGACACCGCGCGCGTCAGGGTCGCGGCCGTGCACGTGCGCAAGAGCACCGCTGCGGCGCCGCCGCGCAAGGCGCCGGTGGTGCATGCGGCGGAAGCCACTGACGAAGCTGCGGCGGAAATGAAGAAGCCGCAGCGCCCCGCGGCACCGCTCGCAGTATCACCTGCGGCGCCTGCGCCCCAGCCCGCCGCGGTCCGCGCCGCAACGCCGGGGTTGAACGCCGAAGGCGATGAAAGCGAGGGCATCGAGCCGGGAAGCCTTCTTGCGGGGCCGCGCGATGTAAAGCCCTACATCGTCAAGCGCGGCGAGCTGTACATGAACAAGGAGCAGCTCGAGCACTTCCGCAACATTCTCAACACCTGGAAGCGCGACCTGATGGTCGAGGTGGATCGAACCGTCTCGCACATGAAGGACGAGGCCGCCAACTTTCCCGACCCGAATGACCGCGCGACGCAGGAAGAGGAATTCAGCCTCGAGCTGCGCACCCGCGACCGCGAGCGCAAACTCATTCGCAAGATCGACGAGGCGCTGAAGCGCATCGAGGATGGCTCGTACGGATACTGCCTCGAGACCGGGGAAGAGATCGGCGTCAAGCGGCTCGAAGCGCGTCCGGTGGCGACCCTCAGCATCGAAGCGCAGGAGCGGCGCGAGCGGCGCGAGCGGCAATACGGCGATCGCGACGACCGCTATCGCTAGCCCACCAAAGGAAATTGCGCCTGCCGCGTTTGATGGGCGCGAGTCGCGAAGCAAGACGCGCAATTTCCCGGGTGCCCCGGGGTGAGTCACCCCACGCAAGCACGCTTACCGCGGCGGAATCACCGCCGCAGTGCATCGGGCGCTTCGCGCCCTCGCCCACCGGATCCCTGCATCTCGGATCGCTCGTCGCTGCGCTCGGCAGCTACGCGGACGCGCGCAGCCGCGGCGGCCAATGGCTCGTGCGGATGGAGGATCTCGACCGCGCGCGCGAGGTGAGAGGCTCCGCTGCTGCGATCCTGCGGACGCTGGAGCTCTTCGCTCTCAACTGGGATGGTGCGATCGAGTACCAGAGCGCACGCACGGCACATTACGCGCACGCCCTCGAGACGTTGCGAGCGCTCGGCGCCACCTTCGAGTGCAGCTGCTCGCGCCGCGAGCGCGATCGGGAGAGCGGCTACCCGGGCACCTGCCGCGGGGGCCCGACGCGTAATGGCCCGACCGCGGTGCGCTTTCGCGTCGACGACACGGTTGTCTTGCTCGAGGATCGCCTGCAGGGGAAATGTGAATTCCGCTTGCGCGAGTGCGGTGACGTAATCATCCGCCGTCGCGATGGCGCATTCGCCTACCAGCTCGCGGTTGTCGTCGATGATGCGCTGCAGAACGTCACCGACGTCGTGCGCGGTGCCGACCTCCTCGACAGCACGCCCTGGCAGATTGCACTGCAGCAGGCGTTGAAGCTCCCCACCCCGCGCTACTCGCACCTGCCGCTGATCGTCGAGCCAAGTGGTGAAAAGCTCGCCAAATCAAGGCGTTCTGTAGCGCTCGACCCCCTTGCTGCGGGCGCCCACCTCTACGAGGCGCTGACGCTTCTGCGACAGGACCCACCCGCCGAGCTCGAGTCCGAGTCACCAGGCCTCATCGTGCAGTGGGCCTGCGCCAACTGGCGGCCTGATCGGCTGCGCGGGGTACGCGAGATCCGGGCGGCTGCCTATAGGACCACGGTCTGAGTTGGGTTCGCCCGGCCGATGTAATAAGGTATGTCCCCGAACGCATACGCACTATGGAAGGTGCAGGCCCATAGTGAGGGACGTGCGATGAGCGAACCGCGCACTATTAAAAAGTATCCGAACAGGCGGTTGTACGACACGGTTGAGAGCCGCTACATCACATTGGCCGACATCCGGCGGCTGGTGATCGAGCGCATCGACTTCGTGGTCGTCGACAAGAAGTCGCAGGAGGACATCAGCCGTTCGATCCTGCTGCAGGTGATCGCCGAGCAGGAGCACGGCGGCGAGCCGCTGATGAGCCGTGATTTTCTCTCGCAGGTGATCCGCTCCTACGGCGCGGGGCTGCGCACGGCCATGGGCAGCTATCTCGAGCAGAGCCTGAAGCTGTTCGCCGGCCAGGACGCCGGGCGCGGCCCACAGGGCTGAAGCGTCCGCGCGCGCCGTGCCGGCGCGCGCACCCTCAAGCGTCGACGTCGCGCATCGAGAGGCGGATGCGCCCCTGTCGATCGACCTCGAGCACCTTCACGCGAATCACATCGCCCTCGCGCAGCTTGTCGCTGACACGCTCGACGCGCTCATTCGAGATCTGCGAGATGTGAACCAGGCCGTCGCGCCCGGGAAGAATGGTGACGAACGCGCCGAAGTCCATCAGGCGCGCGACCTTGCCCTCGTATATCCGGCCCACCTCGACGTCGGCGGTGATCAGCTCGATGCGCCGCTGCGCCTCCCGCCCGGCGGCGCCCGAGACGGAGGCGACCTTCACCGTGCCATCGCTCTCGATGTCGATGGTGGTGCCAGTCTCCTCGGTGATCTGGCGGATGACCGCACCGCCCTTGCCGATGACGTCGCGGATCTTCTCCGGATCGATTTTGAGCGTGATGATCGAGGGCGCCCACTCGGACATCTTCTCGCGCGGCTCGCGGATCACCTTGTTCATCTCATCGAGTATGTGCAGCCGCCCGGCGCGCGCCTGATCGAGCGCGACGCGCATGATCGCGGGCGTGACGCCCTCGACCTTGATGTCCATCTGCAGCGCGGTGACACCGTCGCGGGTCCCCGCCACCTTGAAATCCATATCGCCCAGGTGATCCTCATCGCCGAGGATGTCTGTGAGCACCTGGTAGCGGCTGCCCTCGAGCACGAGTCCCATGGCGACCCCGGCCACCGGGGCTTTGATCGGCACTCCTGCATCCATGAGGGCGAGTGAAGTACCGCACACGCTCGCCATCGATGAGGAGCCGTTGGATTCGAGGATCTCCGACACCACGCGGATTACGTACGGGAAGGTGCTCATGTCGGGCATCACGGCGCTGACGCCGCGGCGCGCAAGATTCCCGTGACCGATCTCGCGGCGCTTGGGAGAGCCGAGCATCCCCGTCTCGCCAACCGAGAACGGCGGAAAGTTGTAGTGCAGCATGAAGGGCTCGCGGCGCTCGCCTTCGAGCGCATCGATGATCTGCGCATCGCGCGTGGTACCGAGTGTGGTCACCACCAGCGCCTGGGTCTCGCCGCGCGTGAACAGCGCCGAGCCGTGCGTGCGCGGCAGCACGCCGACCTTGACGCTGATCGGGCGCACCGTGCGCGTGTCGCGACCGTCGATGCGCGGCTCTCCATTCAGGATACGCTGGCGCACGATGTTGCTCTCGAGCTTGAACAGCGCGCTCTCGACCTGCTCCGCGGTGAACTTCGGCGACTCGCCCGCCACGAGCGTGGCGAGCGTCTGCGCCTTGATCTCGGCGAGCCGCGCGTGGCGCTGCTGTTTTTCGGTGATGCTGTACGCCTCGCCGAGTGCCGCCTGCGCGTGCAGCGACACTGCGCTGTTGAGCTCGGCGCTGTCGGCCGCGGGCTCCCACTGCCAGCGCGGCTTGCCGGCCTCGCTGGCGAGCTCGCGGATCGCGCGAATCGCAACCTGCATCTGCTCGTGACCGTACACGACCGCGCCGAGCATGATCTCTTCGGAGAGACCCTTGGCTTCGGACTCCACCATCAGCACCGCGTGCTCCGTGCCCGCCACCACCAGGTGCAGCTGCGACTGGTCGAGGTCCTTCGCGGTGGGGTTGAGCAGATAACGGCCGTCCTTCCAGCTGACGCGTGCCGCACCCACGGGGCCGTTGAAGGGAATTCCCGAGAGCGCGAGCGCCGCCGAGGCGCCGATGAGTGAAGGAACATCCGCATCGATCTCCGGATCCATCGACAGCACGGTCGCTACCACCTGCACGTCGTTGTAGAAGCCGTCGGGAAACAGCGGCCGGATGGGGCGGTCGATGAGCCTCGAAGTGAGTGTCTCCTTCTCAGTCGGCCGGCCCTCGCGCTTGAAGAAGCCGCCGGGAATGCGTCCGGCGGCGTAGGTCTTCTCGACATAGTTCACGGTGAGCGGGAGGAAATCCCGCCCCGGGGTCGGGGTCTGCCTGGCGACCGCGCTCACGAGCACCACGGTCTCGCCCATGGAGACCTTCACGGCGCCATCGGCCTGACGGGCGAGTTCCCCGGTCTCGATGGTTACCGAATGCGGGCCGTACGAAAACGACTTGCTGACGACGCTCACAGCTTGAATCCTCGAAAAAAGTGGAAATCCTGGGGCCAGAAACGCAAAGGCCGCGTGCCCGCGGCCCTTGGGTCACTTCAGCGGCGAAGCCCCAGGCGCTCGACGAGCTCTTGGTACTTCGCGGGTCGTGTGGACTTGAGGTAATCGAGGAGCTTGCGTCGCTGGTTCACGAGCTTCACCAGCCCGCGGCGCGAGGCGTGGTCACGCTTGTGTGCGGTGAAATGCTCGCCGAGGCCGCTGATGCGCTCGGAGAGCAGCGCGACCTGCACTTCGGGAGAGCCGGTGTCGGCCGGACCGCGGCGGAACTGCGCGAGGATCCCACCCTTCTTCTCGCTGGTTAAAGCCATTGCGCGATTGTCCTAACTACTTGTCTCAAGAGCCCTTTTGTGAGCCGCGCATTCTACCTGCGCCCGTGGCCTCGCCACAAGCCGAAAAAGCATGTGCACGCTTGCGGCGGCTGTGCGCAACCCGCCCGCGGCTGCGCGCACTGCCACGGCGAAGGCCGCGAGCAATGCGGGCTCCCCGATTCCACGGATGCCATCCAGAGCACCGGCCAGCCGCAGGCGCAGGATGCGCTGCGCTTGCTCGATCCTTCGATTCATCCGTAGCGGAGGAGCCGCCGGGGGCGCACTGCGCCCGCCACATCGCTCTCACCGATGCCAATGAACCTTTCCTCGCCGTAGAGGCGCACCCGGGTCGCAGGCGGCGCGTCCGCCACCGCGACCGTCTGACCCTGGCACAGCCTCCGTACCTTCTCCGGCTCGAGGTGCACCGCGGGCAGATGCCCGAGCGGTGAATCGACCGGCAACAGCGGCGGCGAATCCCCGCGCGCGCGGCTTTCGGCGAGCGACTCGAGAGTGTGCATCGCCTCGCCCTCGAAGGGCTCCACATACTCGCGGCGCAGTGCGCTCACGTAGCCGAGCGTGCCAAGCGCTCGCGCGATGTCTTCCGCCAGCACCCGCACGTAGGTGCCCTTCGAGCACAGCAGCTCGAGCTCGAGGGCCTGTGGTCCGAGCGCGAGCAGGCGCAGCCGCGAAACGTCGATCGCGCGCGGCGGACGCTCGACCGTGACACCCATCCGGGCGAGCCGATACAGCGGCCGACCGTCACGCTTGAGCGCGGAGTACATCGGCGGTACCTGCTGGCCTGGGCCGACGAAGCGCGCGAGCACGGATTCGACCTGCGAGCGTGCGAGCGGCGGTACGGGGGCGGACTCGGTCACCGTTCCCTCGGCATCGCCCGTGGCGGTGAGCGCACCGAGCGTCACGGTGAAGCGATAGCACTTGCGGCCGGCGAGGATCTCGCCGGCGACCTTGGTGGCTTCGCCGAGGCAGATCGGCAGCATGCCGGTCGCGAGCGGATCGAGACTGCCGACGTGCCCCGCCTTCTCGCGCCCGAAGAGCGTGCGCACGCGCTGAAGCGCTGCGTTGGAGGAGAGGCCGCGCGGCTTGTCGAGCAACAGGATGCCGCTGGCCATGGCGGCGCGCGTCAACGCCGTGGGCGATCGGCGCCGTGCGGCACTTCGCCCGCAACGGGCGAGGGTTCATCGGGCGAGTGCGCCCGATCATCGGCCACCGCCTGGTCGATCAGGTGGGTGAGGCGTGCGGCGCCTTCGACACTCTCATCGAACACGAACTCGAGCCGCGGCGCGTGCCGCAGCCCCAAGCGCCGCCCGAGCTCACCGCGCAGGAACCCGGCGGCGCGGGTAAGGCCGGCGCGCACCTCATCGGGAGGATGGAGCGACGCGAAGGGTGTGAAGAACACGCGCGCGCGCCCCATGTCCGGGGCGACGCTCACCGCAGTCACGGTGACGTTGCCCACGCGCGGATCCTTCACCTCGCGCGCGATCAGTGCTGACAGCACGCGCTGGATCTCGGACTCGATGCGTTGCGCGCGTCCGTGTGTCATTACTGCAGGGTTCTCGCCACCTCGACGCGCGCAAAGCACTCGATCTGGTCGTTCACGCGCACGTCCTGGTAGTTCTTCACGCCGATGCCGCACTCGGTGCCGGCACGCACCTCGTTGACGTCGTCCTTGAAGCGCCGCAGCGATTCCAGCGCGCCCTCGAAGATCACCACGTTGTCGCGCAACACCCGGATCGGGTTATTGCGGCGCACGAGGCCCTCGGTGACCAGGCACCCGGCGACCACGCCGAACTTGCTCGAGCGGAACACTTCGCGCACCTGCGCCACCCCGACGATCTGCTCCTTGATCTCCGGCTGCAGCATGCCGGTCATCATCTGTTTCACATCGTCGATGGCCTCGTAGATGATGCTGTAGTAACGCACTTCGACACCGGTTTCCTTGACCGCCTCGCGCGCGCCGGCATCGGCGCGCACGTTGAAGCCGATGATGAGCGCACGCGAGGCTGCCGCGAGCTGCACATCCGACACGGTGATGCCGCCGAGGCCGCTCGCGATCACCTTCACCTGCACCTCCTCAGTCGAGAGCTTGGTGAGTGCCTCGCGCAGCGCCTCGGCGCTGCCCTGCACGTCCGCCTTGATGAGCACGGAGACGACGCCCGCCTTCTCTTCGCCCATCTGTGAGAACACGTCCTCCGCGCGAGTGGACTGACGGGCGAGCTTCACGTCGCGGAACTTGCCCTGGCGGTAGAGGGCGACTTCGCGCGCCTTGCGCTCGCTCTCGACTGCGAGCAGCTCATCCCCGGCGTTGGGCGCGGTCGAAAGCCCGAGCACCACGACCGGCATCGACGGCGGAGCCTCGGTGACCTGCCGGCCGCTCTCATCGAACATCGCGCGTACCCGCCCGAACTCGGAGCCCGCGATGATCGGATCGCCCATGCGCAGCGTCCCGCGCTTGACGAGCACGGTGGCCACCGCGCCGCGCCCCTTCTCGATACTCGATTCGATCACTACCCCGGCGGCGAGCCCGGTGCGCGGGGCGCGCAGCTCCAGCACCTCCGCCTGCAGCAGGATCGCTTCCAGCAGCTGCTCGATCCCCTGACCGGTGCGCGCGGACACGGGGACGAAGATGTTCTCGCCACCCCATTCCTCGGAGATCACCTCATGCTTGGAGAGCTCGGTGCGCACGCGCTCGGGATCGGCGTCGCTCTTGTCGATCTTGTTGACCGCGACGACGATCGGCACGCCGGCGGCGCGCGCGTGCTGGATCGCCTCGATCGTTTGCGGCATGACGCCATCGTCCGCGGCCACCACCAGCACCACGACGTCGGTCGCCTTTGCGCCGCGTGCGCGCATGGCGGTGAAGGCCGCGTGGCCCGGGGTGTCGAGGAAAGTGATGACACCGCGCGGCGTCTCCACGTGATAGGCGCCGATGTGCTGCGTGATCCCGCCCGCCTCGCCCGCGGCGACCTTGGTGCGGCGGATGTAGTCGAGGAGCGAGGTCTTGCCGTGATCGACGTGACCCATGACGGTGACCACGGGCGGACGCGGCTCGAGCTCGGCTTCCGCCTGCGCGCCCTGGAGATCCGCCTCGATCTGGTTCTCCTTGAGAACCTTGGGCGTGTGGCCCATCTCCTCGACCACGAGCACCGCGGTGTCCTGGTCGATCGGCTGATTGATGGTCGCCATGACGCCCATGTTCATGAGCACCTTGATGACTTCCGTCGCCTTGACCGCCATCTTCTGTGCGAGCTCGGCCACCGTGACCGTCTCGCCGATACCCACCTCGCGCACCACCGGTGCGGTCGGCATCTCGAACCCGTGCTTGCCTTCGGCCCCGGTCGCCAGCGGGCGCGACTTGGCCCGGCGCTTCTTCTTGTAGCGTGAGCTGACATCGGTGGCGACGTGCAGCTCCTGCCGTCCGTAGCGGGTGTGCTTGTCATCGGCGGCGGGCGCCGCCGGTGCAGCCGGCGCGCGCTCGCGTACCGGCGCAGCCGCCGCGGCGGGCGTGCGCTCGCGTTCACCCGAGCGGCGATCGTGCTCTTCACGCTCGACTCGGCGACGCGCCTCATCGTCGCGACCGCGCTGCTCGGCGACGCGACGCGCCTCCTCCTGGGCATGGCGGCGGGCTTCCTCCTCCTCGACGCGCCGGCGGTTCTCCGCCTCGAGCCGCTCGCGCTCGCGCCGCTCGGCCTCGGCCCGCTCGCTCTCCGCGCGCGCCGCCTCCTCGGCTTCGCGGCGGCGATGATCGAGCTCATCCTGCTGCGCGCGCGCCTGCTCCTGCAGCACGTCGCGCTTGATATAGTTGCGTGTGCGGCGTACCTCCACGCTCACGGTACGCGCGCGCCCCTGGTTGCTGGCGAGCTTCAGCTCGCTCTGCGTCTTGCGCTTGAGCGTGATCTTGCGCGGCGCGCCGTCGCCGCCGGCATCCTCACTGCCGTGCGCGCGGCGCAGGTGCGTGAGGAGCTCGAGCTTCGCATCGTCGGTGATGCGCGCATCGGGTCCGGATACCTTGATGCCGGCCTGATCGAGCTGCGTGAGCAGCCGGTCGACCGGCACCTTCAGCACCTCGGCAAACTGCGAAACGGTCACTTCCGCCATAATCTTCGCTTCCTCGTACGGTCAGTTACCCGCTTCGAACCACGGCGCGCGCGCCGTCATGATGAGCTGCGCGGCCTTCTCCTCGGCGAGCCCGTCGATGTCCGCGAGCTCATCCACCGACTGCTCCGCCAGATCCTCGCGCGTGCGCACGCCGCGCCGTGCGAGGGTGAGCGCCAGGTCGGGGCTCATGCCCTCGAGTAGCAGCAGATCCTCCGCCGGCATCGACTGATCGAGCGTCTCCTCGCTCGCGATCGCCTGCGTGAGCAGCACGTCACGGGCGCGGTTGCGCAGTTCCTTGACGATGTCCTCGTCGAATTCCTCGATCGCGGCGATCTCGGCCTGCGGCACGTAGGCAATCTCCTCGATGGTGGAGAAGCCCTCCTGCGCGAGGATCGTCGCCACGTCCTCATCCACGTCCAGCTGCTTCATGAAATTCGCCACCAGCTCCTTCGCCTCGGTCTCGCTCTTTGCCTCGGCGTCGGACTCGGTCATGACATTCAGGTCCCAGCCGGTGAGCTGGCTCGCGAGGCGGATGTTCTGCCCACCGCGCCCGATCGCCTGCGACAGCTTGTCCTCGGACACCGCGATGTCCATGCTGTGCGCGTCCTCATCCACCACGATCGACATGACTTCCGCCGGCGACATGGCGTTGATGACGAACTGCGCCGGGTTGTCGATGTACGGAATGATGTCGACGCGTTCGCCAGCGATCTCGTTGGAGACCGCCTGCACACGTGAGCCACGCATGCCGACGCATGCCCCCACCGGATCGATGCGCGGATCGTTGCTCTTCACCGCGATCTTGGCGCGCACGCCCGGATCACGCGCCGCGCCCAGGATCTGGATCAGGCCCTGACCGACTTCCGGCACCTCGAGCTTGAAGAGCTCCATGAGGAACTCAGGCGCGGTGCGGGTGAGGAACAGCTGCGGGCCGCGGGGCTCCGAGCGCACCTCCTTGAGGTACGACTTGATGCGGTCCTGGGGCTTCGCCTGCTCACGGGGGATCATGTCGGTGCGCGGTACGAACCCTTCGGCGTTGCTGCCGAGGTCGATGTAGATGCCGTTGCGGTCGACGCGCTTCACCACGCCACCGACGAGGGTGCCGACGCGGTCGCGGTAGGCCTCGACCACCTGCGCACGCTCGGCCTCGCGCACCTTCTGCACGATCACCTGCTTCGCCTGCTGCGCGGCGATGCGGCCGAAGGCCACCGACTCGATCGGCTGCTCGACGAACCCGCCGACTTGCACCTTGGGATCGACCTCGAGCGCGTCCTCGAGTCGCAGCTCGCGCTCGGGGACCTCGAGCTCCTTGGAATCATCCGCGAACGCCTTCCAGCGCCGGAAGGTCTCGTAATCGCCGCTCTTGCGATCGATAGCGACGCGCACGTCCCATTCCTCGCCGTGTTTCTTGCGCGTAGCGGACGCGAGCGCCGCTTCGAGCGCCTCGAAGATCACTTCCTTGTCGACGCCCTTCTCGTTGGAGACGGCATCGACCACCATCAGGATTTCTTTGTTCACGTCTCTCGTACCTCGCGTACCTGCCTGACCGGGAATCCGCGCCCTAGGACGCGAGCCTTGCCTTGCCGATCTCGGCGAATGCCACCGTCACCTGCTCGCGGTCGACCTCGAGCGCGATGCCCGCATCGTCCACAGTGAGGAGCTTGCCGGTGTAGCGGCGTCGGCCCGCCCGCGGCTCCTTCAGCTCGACGAACACCCGCGAGCCGACGAAGCGCCCGAAGTGCGCCTGGGTGCGCAGCACCCGATCGAACCCCGGTGAGGAAACCTCCAGCGTGTAGGCGCTCGGGATTGGGTCCTCGACATCGAGGAGCGCCGAGACCTCGCGGCTGATGCCCGCGCAGTCATCGAGCGTCACCCCGGATTCCCGGTCGATGAACAGGCGCACCACCGCGTGGGCCCGGCCGGCCGAGTATTCGAGCTCGACGAGCTCATAGCCCAGCCGCCCGAGCAAAGGCTCGATGAGAGCGATGAGTCGCTCGCGCAAGATGCCTGTCACGATCCCGATACCTCTGCGGGCGTCCCATGGCGCCCGTGCCAAACAAAAATGGGCCTTAAGGCCCACCAAAAAACAAAAAGCCCCGCGGGGGGCTTTCCATTCGTGTTCTCCTCGGGGGTGCCGCACCGTCCTGCGAAGGACTGCCCGGGCACCTGCCTCCCGCCCCCGCCCGCACGCTCAAACCGCGGTGGGCCGCGCATTCTACCGGAACTCGCGCAGCGTAGGGAACAGGTTTGGCCCGATCCGCCGGGGTCCCGCTCGTCGGCCACCCTGGACCTGTATAGACAAGTTGGCCGCTCCCATGCATCATGGCGGCCCCCGGGCCAACTTCAAGGGCGCATCCGCATGTCACTGCACGCCGCCGCGGCGCGCTACCTGCAGGTGAAGCACTTCATCCTCGAGCAGATCGCGGGTGGCACCCTGCCCGCTGGTGCCCGCGTACCCTCCGAGAACGAGCTGACTCGCACGCTCGCCATCTCGCGCATGACCGCGAACCGGGCGCTGCGCGAGCTCGCCGCCGATGGCGTGCTGGTGCGCGTCGCCGGCGTCGGCACCTTCGTCGCCGAGCAGCGCGTGCACGCCCACCCGCTCGAGGTTCGCAACATCGCCGATGAGATCCGCGCGCGCGGCCACGAGCACCGCATGAAGGTGCTCACGCTCGAGTCGGTGAGCGCCACGCGTGAGCTCGCCGAGCGCTGCAGCGTGAAGCCCGGGGCGACGCTCGATCATTCGCTCATCACCCACTTCGAGGACGACACACCACTCCAGGTGGAGGAGCGCTACGTCAACCCGCAGGTGGCATCGGGCTACCTGCAGAATGACTTCTCGCGCATCACCGCGCACGAGTTCCTGATTCGCGTTGCCCCGCTGCAGCGGGCCGAGCACACCGTGCGGGCGCTCGTGCCCGAGCGGCGCATCCGCCGGCTGCTGCGGCTCAAGAACGGCGAAGCGTGCCTGCTCATCCTGCGGCGTACGTTCTCGAACGGCCGCATCGCGAGTGTCGCCGACCTTTATCATCCGGGCTCGCGCTACGAGCTCGCAGCGAACTGTCAGCCGAGGTCACCATGACTGCCCCCTGCGCCCGAGTGCCGCTGCGCGCCCCGCGCGGCCCACAACTCTCCTGCCGCAGCTGGCTCAGCGAAGCGCCACTGCGCATGCTGATGAACAACCTCGATCCGGAGGTCGCCGAGCGGCCCTCCGAGCTCGTGGTGTACGGCGGCATCGGCAAGGCTGCCCGCAACTGGCAATGCTACGAGCAGATCGTGGCGGCGCTGCGCGCGCTGCAGGACGACGAGTCGCTCCTCATCCAGTCGGGTAAGCCCGTAGGAGTGTTCCGCACGCACACGGACGCGCCGCGCGTGCTCATCGCCAACTCGAATCTCGTGGCTCGCTGGGCGGACTGGCAGCACTTCAACGAGCTCGACAGGCGCGGACTGATGATGTTCGGGCAGATGACCGCGGGCTCGTGGATCTACATCGGCAGCCAGGGCATCGTGCAGGGCACCTACGAAACCTTCGTCGAGATGGGCCGCCAGCACTACGGCGGCGACCTCGCGGGCAAATGGATCCTGACGGCAGGACTCGGTGGGATGGGCGGCGCGCAGCCGCTCGCTGCCACCATGGCGGGTGCGTCCATGCTCGCGATCGAGTGCCGCCCGGAGCGCATTGCCAAGCGCCTGCAGACGAAGTACCTGGACGTCGAAGCGCGCAGCCTCGATGAAGCGCTCGAGCTCATCGAGCGAGCTCGCGCGAGCGGTGCGCCGCGCTCGGTCGGCCTGCTCGGCAACGCCTGCGAGGTGCTGCCGGAGCTCCTGCGCCGCGGAGTGCGTCCGCACGCAGTGACGGACCAGACCTCGGCGCACGACCCCGTGAACGGCTATCTCCCAGCAGGCTGGAGCCTCGAGAAATGGGATCGGCTACGGGCGGCCGACCCGGCGCAGGTCACGCGCGAGGCCCGCGCCTCGATGCGGACGCACGTCGAGGCGATGCTCGAGTTTCACAAACAGAAGATCCCCGTCTTCGACTACGGCAACAACATCCGCCAGGTGGCTTTAGATGCGGGGCTGAAGGAGGCCTTCGCCTTCCCCGGCTTCGTGCCGGCGTACGTGCGGCCGCTTTTCTGCCGCGGCATCGGCCCCTTCCGCTGGGTGGCGCTCTCCGGGGACCCGGAGGACATCACTCGCACCGATGAAAAAGTGCGCGAGCTCATTCCGAACGATGCGCACCTGCACCACTGGCTCGACATGGCGCGCGAGCGCATCCAGTTCCAGGGACTGCCTGCGCGCATCTGCTGGGTGGGGCTCGGCGAGCGGCACCGCCTCGGGCTCGCCTTCAACGAGATGGTGGCCCGGGGCGAGCTCAAGGCGCCGATCGTCATCGGCCGCGACCACCTCGACTCGGGCTCCGTCGCCAGTCCCAACCGGGAGACCGAGGCGATGCGCGATGGCTCGGACGCGGTCGCCGACTGGCCGCTCCTGAACGCGCTGCTCAGTACCGCAAGCGGCGCCACCTGGGTGTCGATCCACCATGGCGGCGGTGTCGGCATGGGCTACTCGCAGCACGCCGGCGTCGTGATCGTCTGCGACGGGACGGAAGCGGCCGCGCGCCGCATCGAGCGGGTGCTGTGGAACGATCCGGCGAGCGGAGTCATGCGGCATGCCGATGCGGGCTACGAAAGCGCGCTCGAGTGCGCCCGGACGCACGGCCTCAATCTCCCCTTCCTGGCTCCCCCGCGTTAGCCACATACCGTGCACCGGCCGCTGAAGCTCTGGCGCAACGCGCAGCTCGCCACCTGCGATGAGGCCGCGCGCCGCATCGCGCGCGGTGCGCTCCTCACCCGTGGCGAGCTCATCGAGTGGGTGGGGGAAGAAGCCGCGCTTCCCGCTGCAACTGCCGAGGAAGTCCACGATCTCGGTGGCGCCTGGGTCACCCCCGCACTCATCGACTGCCACACGCACCTGGTGTTTGCAGGTACGCGCGCCGGTGAGTACGCCGAGCGGCTGCGCGGAGCTTCCTATGAGCAGATCGCGCGCGGCGGGGGCGGCATCCTCTCCACGGTGCGCGCGGTGCGGGGGGCGACCGAGGAGCAGCTCTTCGATGAAAGCGCGCCGCGCCTCGCTGCACTCATGGCAGAAGGTGTCACGACGGTCGAGATCAAGTCCGGCTACGGACTCACGTTCGCGGATGAGGCCAAGATGCTGCGGGTCGCGCGCGCTCTCGGCCGTGCCTTCCCCGTCACGGTGCGCACGACGCTGCTCGCCGCCCACACGGTGCCGCCCGAGTTCCGCGGGCGCGCCCAGGAGTACGTCGAGGTCATCGCGCGCGAATGGCTGCCGGCACTCCTCGGTGAGGGGCTCGTCGATGCGCTCGATGTGTTCTGCGAGAACATCGCCTTCAGCGTGGCGCAGGCCGAGACCCTGTTCGATGCGGCGCGCGCACTCGGAATACCGGTGAAGATGCATGCCGAGCAACTCTCCAACCTCGGGGGCACGCTCATGGCGGCTCGTCACGGCGCGCTATCGTGCGATCACCTCGAGTACGCAGGTCGAGCGGAAGCGGCCGCACTGGGCGAGGCCGGGCCGGTCGCGGTGCTCCTGCCGGTCGCGTTCTACTGCCTGGCCGCGGATCGCCCGCCCCCCATCGCCGCGCTGCGCGAGGCCGGTGCCGCGATGGCGGTCGCGAGTGACTGCAATCCAGGCTCCGCACCCGGCGCCTCGCTCCTCACCGCCATGAGCATGGCGACACGGCTCTTCGGGCTCACCTCGGAGGAGGCGCTCGCCGGTGTGACGCGCCACGCCGCGCGGGCACTCGGGCTCGCCGGCTCGCGCGGCGCACTCACCCCCGGGGCCGCCGCCGACTTCGTGGTCTGGAATGTGCGCTCGCCGGAGGAGCTCGGCTACTGGATAGGATTCAACCCGAGGCGGACGCTGGTCCGCGCAGCGGAGGTTCTGCGATGGCCGAATCAGACATCCTGAAGCTCGGCGCGCGGCCGCTGCGCCTCGCGGAGCTGCGGCGCGTGTACGAGGGGCCGGTGACGGTCGGCATTGCCCCCGAGGCGCTCGGCGCCGTGCGCGCCGCACATCTCCTCACCGAGCGCCTCGCGGCAGCCGAGGCTCCGGCGTATGGCATCAACACCGGCTTTGGACTCCTCGCCAACACGCGCATCGCGCCGGCGCAGCGTACGCTCCTGCAGCGCAACATCATTCTCTCGCACAGCGCCGGAGTGGGTGCACCGCTCAAAGACTCCATCGTGCGCCTCACGCTCGTCCTGAAACTCGCGAGCCTGCTACAGGGTTTCTCCGGGGTAAGCGAGCCACTCGTGCGCTTTCTCGAGCGGTTGATCAACACCGGCCTCCTGCCCTGTGTGCCGGCGCAAGGCTCGGTCGGCGCCTCGGGCGACCTGGCGCCGCTCGCGCACCTGTCGCTCGCGGTGCTCGGCTTAGGCCAGGTGCGCCGTCACGGCGAGGTGTTGCCCGCCGCCGAGGCGCTCGCGCAGGAAGGGCTCACGCCGCCTGCGCTCGGCCCCAAGGAAGGCCTCGCGTTGCTCAATGGCACGCAGGTGTCGACCGCGCTCGCGCTCGCCGGGCTCTTCGAGTTGGAAAAGGTCTATGCCGCGGCGGTCGTGTCAGGGGCGCTGTCGGTGGACGCACTGCAGGGAAGCGATGTGCCCTTCGACCCGCGCATCCAACACCTGCGTGGTCACGATGGCCAGGCCCGGGTCGCGCGGGTCCTTCGTGAGTTGCTCGCCGGGAGCGAAATCCGCGAGTCGCACCGCACCTGCACGCGCGTGCAGGATCCCTATTCGCTGCGCTGCCAGCCGCAGGTGATGGGCGCCTGCCTCGATCTGATGACCCAGCAGGCCGGGGTGCTCACCACGGAGGCCAACGCGGTCACTGACAATCCGCTGGTGTTCACCGACAGCGCTGAGGTGCTCTCCGGCGGGAACTTCCACGCCGAGCCGGTCGCCTTCGCCGCCGATGTCCTCGCACTCGCCTGCGCGGAGATCGGCTCGATCACCGAACGGCGGATTGCGCTGCTGGTCGATCCGAACATGAGTGGGCTGCCCGCTTTCCTCGCGCCCGACAGCGGCGTCAACTCCGGATTCATGCTGGCCCAGGTGACCGCGGCGGCGCTCGTGGCCGAGAACCGCATGCTCTGCCACCCGGCGAGCGTCGACAGCATTCCGACTTCCGCGAACCAGGAAGATCACGTCAGCATGGCGACACACGGTGCGCGGCGGCTCCTCGACATGACCGCCAACGCACTCAACATCGTCGCCATCGAGTTTCTCGCGGCCTGCCAGGGCATCGACCTGCGAGCGCCGCTCAAGACCTCTCCAAGGCTCGCCGCAGTGCACGGCGCGATGCGCCTGAAGGTGCCCTTTGCCACGAGCGACCGGCTGCTTGCGCTCGACATCCAGGAAGCCGCCTCCACCGTCCGCCGCGCCGAGGTGCAGTCCGAGGCCAGTTCGCTGCTGCCGAGTTACCGCTGAGGAGCGCGGCGAAAACCCAACAGGGCACCTTCAAAGCCGCGGTGCAGGCCATATTCTGTTAAATGGACCGGCCAGCCGACCTCCTCAAGAGAGTCGGGCTGCTCAACTCCCCCGGCACGGGCGCACACGCGCAACCATAGGCTACCCGGATGGTTGCCATAGCCACATTTTATAGGCGAGCCGCACCGACACGCCGGCCGCAGCGCCGGTCGTGGTAGACCTGCTGACTCTATTAATGGTGCGTGCGGTGCGGCCGGGAATCCCGCGGCGCGCGCCTCTCGAGCCTCAGGCCGGCGCGCACTCCGCCGGCTTCGGTTTTTCCACCTCTTCGGATTGCTGCTCGCGCTTGATGCGCTCGTAGATTTCCTCGCGGTGCACGGCGACGTGTTTTGGCGCATTGATGCCGACGCGGACCTGGTTCCCTTTGACCCCCAGAACCGTGATGGTCACGTCGTCACCGATCATGACGGTCTCGCCGACACGTCGTGTAAGAATGAGCATCTTCCATATCCTCTGCCGTTCTAGTTTTAGGTTTGCGGCAGCGACTCCAGCTCGCCACCAGCCCCCTCTTTTTGTTTGTGAAGCGTACTTTCGTGGAGCGTACGCGGAAACGGGAACAAAGAAAACACTGACGATGCAAGTCGGGCCTGGCTTGAACGACTACGTCATGGGGCCCGGCACGTGCTAGGCCGCCGCGGGCCCCAACAGCTCTCGCAGCGCCGCAGCCGCCGCCGGTGCCGAGGGCCCCACGAGCAGGTGCACGCAATCCGGACGCGGCAGCGCCACACCACGCAGTCCAAGCGCAGCGAGCGCCGCGCGATCGAGTCGCGCGGCATCCTGGATGTCGACGCGCAGGCGGCTCGCGGCGGTCGCGACGCTGCGCACGTTGTCACGTCCACCGAGCGCGGCGAGCACCGCGGTTGTATCTCCGCGCCAGGCATCGCGTGGTGTTTGTGCGGTAACCGTCCGCGGAAGCGGCGGCGCGGCAGTTGATTGGGTCAGCGGAGCGGGTGCGACACCTGGCGTGGGTGAGAAAGCGCTTCGCAGCGCGGCGCGGATCTCTCCGGCGAGTTGGTCGGCCGTGGTACCGACCACCACCTGCAGAGCCTCCGCTGAGGGACGTACGAGTCCGCGCGCACCGAGTTGCCGCAGCGCGTCGCCATCGACCGCATTCTGACTCGCGACGAGCAGACGCAGCCGCGTGGTGCAGGCATCCACCGAGCGTACGTTGTCGCTTCCACCGAGAGCGGCGATCCAGGCCCCTGCCCTCGCGGCGGGAGCAAGCGGCGCCGCCTCGACCGGTGTGTCGCCGGGCTCGCGCCCCGGAGTCTTCAGGTCGAATCGCACGATGACGGAGCGAAACAACACGTAGTAGAGCGCGAAGTACGCCGCCCCAACCGGCAGCAGCCACAGCGGGCGTGTCGCGCGGCTGTAGTTCAGCAGGTAATCGAACAGCCCCGCCGAGAAGCCGAAGCCGAGCCGTACGTGCAGCGTGCTCATGACGATGAAAGCGATACCGGTGAGCAGCGCATGCACGGCATAAAGCGCCGGAGCAAGGAAGATGAAAGTGAACTCGATCGGCTCGGTGACCCCGGTGAGGATCGAAGTGAGCGCGATCGAGCCGAGAAGGCCCCCGACCGCCCGGCGCCGCTCGGGCAGCGCGCAGTGATACATCGCCAGACACGCCGCCGGCAGGCCGAACATCATCACTGGAAAGAAGCCCGCCATGAAAGCTCCGGCGCTCGGATCGCCGGCAAAGAAGCGCTTCAGATCGCCGGTCACACCGTGGTAGTCGCCGAGCAGGAACCAGGCGATGTTGTTGATGATGTGATGCAGCCCCGTGATGATGAGCAGGCGGTTGAGCACGCCGTAGGCGAACAGGCCGAAGGCCCCCGCGTGCAACACCGAGCGGCTGAGTGCATCCATGCCCTGCTCGAGGTGCTGCCACTGCGTGCCGAAGGCGACGGCGAGCGCCAGCCCCCCGAGACCACTCACGATCGGCACGAAGCGGCGGCCACCGAAGAAGCTCAGGTAACTCGGCAAGCTGATGTTGTAGAAACGGTTGTACAGTGCCCCGGCCATGAGCCCCGACAGGATGCCGACCGGCACACTGAGCTTGGAGAGCTCCTGCGCCTTGTAAGCGTCGATCGCGAGGTCGCGAGCGCGGTCGCTGAAGCCTGCGAGTGCTTGCGGCGGCACGCCGATCAGCACCTCTGCTCCCTTGGTGGCCACGAGGTACGCCACCACGCTCGCGAGCCCCGCGGCACCATGGTTCTCACGCGCGAGCCCCACCGCAACACCGACGGCGAACAGCAGGCCGAGGTTGTTGAAAATCGCCTGCCCGGCAGCCGCCATCGAAGCCGAATCGAGCAGGTCCGGCTGTCCGAGGCGCAGCAGGAGTCCGGCGATCGGCAGCACGGCGATCGGCAGCATCAGTGCGCCGCCGATCTTCTGCAGGCTCGCGAGCACGCCTCTCATGCGTGCGCCTCCTCAGCGGCCGACACCGTGGCGGCGAGCGCGCGCACCGCGGCGGCGCTCGGTTGCGTCAGCGCCTCTTCGGCGAGCGCGCGGCAGTCAGTGAGCGAGAGGCTCCCGATGCGGGCCTTCAGTTGCGGAATGACCGATGGCACGGCCGAGAGCTCGTTCACCCCGAGCCCCACGAGAAGCGGCGCGGCGAGCGGCTCCGAGGCGAGCCCCCCGCACACTGCCGCGTGCCGGCCGTGGGCGCGTGCGCCCTCGGCGGTGTGCGCGATGAGGCGCAGCACCGCCGGGTGCAAGGCATCGAGCCGCGCTGCGAGCTGCGGGTGTCCGCGGTCCATGGCGAGCGTGTACTGCGTGAGATCGTTGGTGCCGATCGAGAGGAAATCGGCCGCCGCTGCGATGCGCTCGGCGAGCAGCGCCGAGGCCGGCGTCTCGATCATCACGCCGACGCTGATCGGCTCGGCTCTGCCGAGCTCGCGCCGCACGTCCTCGAGTAATGCGCGCACCGCCTCGATCTCCTCCAGGTCGCTGATCATCGGCAGGAGCACCCGGCAGTGCGCGGGTCCGCGCACCGCGAGGATGGCGCGCAACTGCGTGCGCAGCAGGTCCGGCCGGGCGAGGCTCGTGCGAATGCCGCGCAGGCCGAGCGCCGGGTTCGCTTCGGGTGGCATCGGCAGGTAGGCGATCGGCTTGTCTCCGCCCGCATCCAGGGTGCGGATGGTGAGCGGGCGCTTCCCCAACACATCGGCGATCTTCTGGTACTCGGCAGTCTGCTCGGCCTCGCTCGGGGGGGTCTGGCGGTCGAGGAACAGAAACTCGGTGCGCAGCAGTCCACAGCCCTCGGCGCCGTTGCGTATCGCAGCCTGCGCCTCCGCCAGGGAGCCGATATTGGCGAGCACCTCGATACGAGTCCCGTCGGCCGTGCGGCACTCGCGCTGGGCCGCAGCGGCGAGCGCGGCACGCTGCGCGGCGAGCGCGGCGACCTGCGCACGCGCGGCCGTGAGGCGCGGCTCACCGGGAGCAATCTCGAGCAGCCCGCGTCCGGCATCGAGCACCACCTCGGTGCCATCGGGCACCGCGAGCACCTCGTTGCCGAGCGCCACGAGTGTCGGGATTCCCATGGCGGCGGCGAGGATCGCAACGTGCGAGGTCGCGCCCCCTGCGGCCATGCCGATGCCGGCGACGCGCGTGCCATCGAGGGCGATGAGCTGCGAGGGCAGCAGCTCGCGTGCGATGACGATTGCCTGCTCGGGGAGCACCGCGGCGGTGCCCGCCGGCTCCCCTTCCAGTGCAAGCAGCACCTGCGTCTCGAGATCGAGGAGATCATCGACGCGCTCGCGCAGGCGCGTATCGGCGAGCGCCTGCAGCGCCGCCGCGCATTCGCGCACGGCGCTGCGCCAGGCGAAGCCCGCACTGCGGCCGGCCTCGATTGCGCCGCGTGCGGCGGCGAGCAGCTCCGGATCGTCCAGCAGCTCAAGATGCGCCGCCGTGATCTCACTCGCCGCGCTCCTTCCGCCCGCGCCCGCGGATGCCGCGAGCGCCCGCCGCTCGAGCCGGCCACGCACATCGGAGCGGGCACGGTCGAGCGCAGCATTTTCCTCGCTGACGCCGGCACCCGCCTCGCGAACCCGGATCTCGGGGCGATGCAGCTGCAGCGCAGGTCCGACCGCAAGTCCGGGGCTGGCCGCGACACCCCGCAGGACCCCGCGCGCGAGCGGCGAAGGCGTGGCGGTCTCAGAGGCAGCCTGCGGTGCCGCCGGGCGAGCTGACGGCGGCCGCGGACGATCGGGGCCAGCGTGAGCGGCGAACACGGCCATGAGCGCGCTGAGAGCGTTGTGCGCATCCGGGCCGCTGGCGCGAATCTCGATCTCCTCGCCGTGCAGCACGCCGAGCGCCATGAGAGCGACCGTGCTGCGCGCGTTCGCCTCGCGACCGTGCGCGAGGAGGCGCACATCGGCGGCGAGCGAGCGCAGTGACCCGGCAAGGAGCGCCGCAGGGCGCGCATGAATGCCGTGCTCGAAAGTGACCCGCAGGCGGCGGGTGGACGCTAGGGGTGAGCCCGCAGCGGCCGGGCCGGCCGCGGAGGCGCTTGTTCGATGCGCAGCGACCTCCATCAACCACTCACCGACTGCGACCGCCCGATCGAGGCTTCGCCTGCGGATCTCGTAGCGGCTTTCCGAGGTGATGATGATCGGGGTGAGCACGCTCTTCGCGCGCCGCGCGAGGAAATCGAGGTCGAAGGTGAGAAGCGTGTCGCCGGCGCGCACGCGCTCGCCCGCGCGGACGTGGGCCTGGAATCCCTCACCCGCGAGCGCCACGGTGTCGATACCGACGTGCAGCAGAACCTCACAGCCGGCGGCGGTGCGCAGCGTCACCGCATGGCGCGACGCGGGAAGCAGCACGATCTCACCGTCGCAAGGCGCATGCAGCGTGCCCTCCGTCGGATCGATCGCGACGCCATCGCCGAGCAGACGCGCCGCGAACACCTCATCCGGAGCCTCGTCG
>Ga0210408_10001357_pt1 | contig 25899 bp, 28 predicted proteins | sample IncBWH4MmetaG_FD_155471 | JGI IMG/M metagenome (GOLD analysis project Ga0210408, IMG submission 155471) | Forest soil microbial communities from Barre Woods Harvard Forest LTER site, Petersham, Massachusetts, United States - Inc-BW-H-4-M | ecosystem: Environmental > Terrestrial > Soil >...
CGCTAATCTCTGGCGCGAAACTCGGACCGTACGAAATCCATTCGCCGCTGGGGGCGGGCGGCATGGGAGAGGTGTATCGAGCCAGGGACACGAAACTCGGCCGCGACATAGCCCTGAAGATGCTGCCCGCTGAGATGGCGCAGGATCCGGAGCGGCTCGCGCGCTTTCGCCGCGAGGCTAAGGCCCTCGCCCAACTCGACCATCCGAACATCGTCACCATCCACTCGGTGGAGGAATCGGATGGCGTCCACTTCCTGACGATGCAACTCGTCGAAGGGCAGCCCCTCGACCGCTTGATCCCCAAAGGCGGTCTCCCGGTCGAGCAGATCGTCGAAATTGCCAGTGCGTTGGGCGACGCGCTCGCGGCGGCGCACGAGAAAGGCATCGTGCATCGCGACTTGAAGCCCGCTAATGTCATGGTCACGAACGACGGCCGCGTCAAGGTGCTGGACTTCGGGCTGGCAAAAGATGTTCGCGGGGCCAACCTTGGTGACGCCACGCTTACCTCAGCCAGTCAAACGCAAGTAGGGGTGGTGATGGGGACGCCAGCTTATATGTCTCCCGAGCAGACATCGGGCCGCCCGCTCGACCACCGCACCGACATTTTCTCTTTGGGCGTGGTGCTTCACGAGATGACGACGGGACGGCGACCATTCGAGGGGACATCCTCGGCCGAGTTGGTCTCGGCTATTCTGCGAGACACGCCACCGTCGGTCACAGACATGCGCCCCGATTTGCCCAGCGATCTGGCCCGTATCATCCGGCGCTGCCTGGAGAAGGACCCGCGGCACCGCGTGCAGACGGCACGCGACGTCAGTAACGAGTTCCGCGACATGGCGCGACTCACGTCGCGCCCCACCCAAATCTATCCGGCAACCACGCGCGCAGTATCAAGCCCCGACTCCGGCGCTGCCCGCGCCGACGAGGGATTCTGGGTGGCCGTGCTGCCGTTCAAATACACCGGCACTAACGTGGATATCTCAGCGCTCGGGGACGGGCTGACTGAAGACATAGTCACAGGCCTTTCCCGCTTCTCTTACCTGCGCGTCATCGCACGTGGCTCGACGCTCCGGTACGCAAACCAGGCTATCGATCTGCGGAGTATGGGCAAGGAACTTGGCGCCCGCTATGTTATAGAGGGCAGCCTGCGCCATGCGGGGACCAGGCTGCGCATTGCCGTACAGCTCGTGGACGCCAGTTCCGGCGCCCATCTCTGGGCCGAGACCTATGACCGCTCCTTTCGCCCGGAAGAGATTTTCGATTTGCAGGACGAAATCGTCCCTCGGATCGTCTCCACGGTCGCCGACACCCACGGTGTTCTGCCGCACAATATGAGTGAAGCCCTCCGCAGCAAGAGTCCCGACCAGCTGAGCCCGTACGAGGCACTGCTTCGCGGCTTCGCGCACTTTCTGAACGTCAATGCCAAAGAACACGCCGCGGCGCGGGCCGGCTTGGAGCGTGCTGTGGAGCAGGCGCCGGGTCATGCCGATTGCTGGGCCATGCTATCGATGCTCTACAAAGAAGAGTATGCGCACGGCTTTAATCTCCGGCCTGATCCCATCGGCCGTGCATTCGCAGCTGCCCGACGTGCGGTCGAAGCCTCGCCCTCCGATCACCTCGCCCATCACGCCCTTGCCGCGGCCCTGTTCTTCCGGCGAGAGTTCCCCGCCTTCCGGACGGCCGCGCAGCGGGCAATCGCACTCAACCCCATGGACGGATTCACCCTCGCCTACATGGGAATGCTGACGGCCTATACCGGTGATTGGGAACAGGGCTGCGCGCTGACGGAGCAAGCCCGGGGCCTCAACCCTCATCATCCTGGATGGTATTGGTTCCCTTCCTTTTTCGATGCTTACCGCAAGAAGGACTACCGGGGCGCGCTGGACGTTGCCCTAAAGATCCACATGCCCGGTTTTTGGCGCGCCAACCTCGCCCTCGCGGCAACCAACGGGCAGATCGGCGAGCGGAAGGCGGCGGGCAACGCCTTACAGGAGCTGCTCGCCATAAGACCGGACTTCGCCGTGATTGCGCGCGAGGAACTCGGGAAGTGGTGGGACGCGGAGCTCGTCGAGCACTTGATCGCGGGACTCCGCAAAGCGGGGTTGGAGATTGCCTACTAGAGGCTTGAGCCGATACATTGTGCTCTAAGCGATTTTCCGCAGCACCAGCGCTGAATTCTTCGACCCGAATGCAATGCAATTGCACACCGCGTGTTCGATCGCCTTTTTCCGCCCTACGTCCGGAACGTAATCGAGATCGCACTCTGGATCCGGCGTTTCTAAGTTAATGGTTGGCGGAACCTGCCCGCGTTGCATGGCAACAATCGTCGCCGCCACTCCCGCCGCCCCGCAAGCGCCTTGTGGATGCCCAATCTGCGATTTCAAGGCTGACATCGGCACCTCTCGCGCCCGATCACCCAGCGCCAATTTCAGCGCCCGCGTCTCGATGCGATCGTTCAACTGGGTGGAGGTGCCATGCAGATTGACGTAGTCCACATCCCTCGCTCCGATTCCCGCCTCTTTCATTGCCAATCCGATGGCCCGCGCCGGCTCTTCCCCACATTCCTGCAAGCGCACTCGATGGAAGGCTTCGCAGGTAGATCCATATCCAGCCACTTCGGCCAGCATCTTTGCCCCGCGCGCCTTCGCATGCTCATATTCCTCAAGCACAAACATCCACGCACCTTCGGCCAGCACGAAACCGTCACGATCCACCGAAAACGGACGCGAACCCTTCTCCGGCGCATGATTCCACGAGTCGGTGAGAATCTTCATCAATATGAAGCCCTTAATAATGCCCAGCGCGATCGGGGCATCCGCACCTCCGGTCAGCACCCGATCCAAGCGACCCGTCTGAATCTGCCGCACTGCGTACCCGAAGCCGTCGGTGGACGAAGTGCATCCCGTGGTCACTACATGGCTCGGCCCTCGCAAGCCAAAACGAACGCTGAGTTCGCTCGAGAGCGTTCCCATCACTCCCGTGGGCACGCAAAACAGACTCATCTGCTTGTATTGCTGATGGAAGAAGAGCCGGTATTGCTCCTCGGTGAATTCCTGCGATCCGCCGCCTGATCCCAGAATTACTCCGAAGCGCCGCTTTTGTTCCAGAGGCAGGGACGCAGCATCGATTCCCGCTTCCCGCAAAGCTTCCGTGGCTGCGGCCAGCGCCAGCGGCAACACCCGCGACACATGTTTGCGCTCGCGCTTTTCCACCCACGCCAGCTCATCGAAGTCCGCCACTTCGCCCGCAATTTGCACCGGAATCTCTGCCGGATCAAAACGCGAGATGTGGCGCACGCCGCTGCGCCCCTGCAGGATTCCCTCGCCGAAAGCCGCATTTCCTACGCCATTCGGACTCACCGCTCCCATACCCGTAATCACTACCCGTCGCTTCAAGCCAGACTCCTTGAATGCAAGGTTAGATGCTGCTCGGCCAGCGATTACTGCCTCAACTGACAACTAGGAACTGACCAGTGAGAACTGAGCTTTATTACATCCTATGCGCAAGTCTAATAACCGGTACAAAACTGGAAGTGCATCGGGTCTCGCCGGTCTCCGCTCCAATCCCCGCCCCGCTCGAAGCCGGCGTCGCGGAAGACTTTGATCACCTGCGCATCCATGTCTCCTGCCGAACCTTGCAGATTCGTCTCCGGATTCAGATCAATCGCAATTCCCCAACTGTGCGTCGAAAGCTTAACACTGGTCCGCTCCGGCCGGAATGCAAAACACCCAGCGAAGCTCTTTACTCTTGCCTGCAGTTCCTCGGCCAAAATATTCGCGAACACACTTGCAAAAATTGTGGTGAGCCGCTTGTGGCAGGCGAACTGACGGACGCTCTTGGAATGGTCCCATGAAAGAAGCAGCGGAAACGGGAGCGCCACGCGATCGATGAACTCTGTCTGCCAGCGCGGATCCAGCGTGCCATCCGGCTGAATGTATTTATGCACATCACCGAAGCTTGCAATAATCTGGTCCACACCTGAAGGTGGGGCCAAGATCAGCGCACTTCGGTCAAGACGGTGATCTCGAGTCACGGAACTTCTCCCCTGTCTGGCGAGATTCAAGTTAAGCCGTATAATCGAACGTTTCCAAGCCGGAGGCGTCTTTGCCCTACGATGATCTGCGCGACTGGATCGCTGCGCTCGACCGCGCCGGTGAGCTGAAAAAGATCCGCACCGAAGTCGACCCCATCCTCGAAATCGCTGAGATCGCAGACCGGGTCAGCAAAATGCCTGGGGGCGGCCCAGCTCTCCTCTTCCAAAACATCAAAGGCCATCCCGGATCTCAGGTGTTCATCAATCAATTCGGTTCCGCTCGTCGCATGAACTTGGCATTGGAAGTGGACACCCTCGATGAAGTCGCTGACCGCATCCGCCTCTTCATGGATGTGAAATCTCCGCAAGGATTCCTCGACAAAATCAAAATGCTTCCCATGCTCGCGGAAATGGGAAAATTCTTTCCCAAGACTGTTTCTAGCGGCCCTTGCAAAGACGTCGTCAAGCGCGAGAATTTTTCGCTACTCGATTTCCCCATCCTGCAATGCTGGCCCAAGGACGCAGGCCGCTTCATCACCCTTCCATGCGTTGTCACGCGCGATCCCAAGAGCGGAAAGCGGAACGTTGGAATGTATCGTCTCCAGGTTTTCGATGAGCGCACTACCGGCCTGCACTGGCAGCGGCAAAAGGTTGGCGCGGAACACTATCGCGAAGCTCTGCGCCGAGCCGCCGCTCAAAATAACGATGTAGGCGCGAGCGTTCCCGCCCGTGCGTCCACTTCCGTCGATCTCATGGCGCGGTCGTCGGGCGGATCGGTTCTCGCCGACCGCAGTCCCTCCGGAAAGATGGAGGCTGCTGTCGCAATCGGCACTGACCCGGCTGTCACGTTCTCCGCCATCGTTCCCGCGCCTCCGGACATAGAGGAATACCTGATCGCCGGATTCCTGCGCCAGAAACCGGTGGAGCTGGTGAAATGCGAGACCGTGGACCTCGAGGTTCCGGCCAGTTCCGAGATAGTTCTCGAAGGCCACGTTCACCTCGATGAACTCCGCACCGAAGGACCTTTCGGTGATCACACCGGCTTCTATTCTCTGGAAGATCTCTATCCCGTCTTTCACCTAAGCTGCATCACGCATCGCAAGGATCCTATTTATGCAACCACCATCGTGGGTAAACCCCCAATGGAAGACGGTTCGATGGGGAAAGCGGTGGAGCGTATCTTTTTGCCGCTGATGAAGCTGACGATTCCCGAAATTGTAGACATCAACCTGCCGGTCGAAGGCATTTTTCACAACCTCATGCTGGTCTCGATAAGAAAGTCCTATCCGGGCCAGGCTCGCAAAGTGATGAACGCTATCTGGTCGCTGGGCCAGGCCATGTTCACAAAGTGCATCATTGTGGTGGACGAAGACGTGAACGTTCAGGACATCGCCGAGGTCACACTCAAGGTGCTGAACCACATTGATCCGGAACGCGACATCCAATTCACCCTCGGCCCAATCGATTCCCTCGACCACGCTTCCCGCCTCCCGAATTACGGCTCCAAGATGGGGATTGATGCCACACGTAAGTGGGCCAGTGAAGGTTTCACGCGTCCATGGCCGGATGAGATTTTGATGGACGCAAAGACCAAGGCGCTGGTGGAGAGCAAGTGGAAATCACTGGCGAAAGAGTTAGGAATCGAGTAAGGATGGGTTCCCCACAACCCTTCGTCATCCGACCCATCCTTTCGCAAAGAACGCGAAAAGGATGGGGCACCCAGCGAAAAGGATGAGCACCCTACTTCTCCTCTTCTCCCGTTCCGGTCAAGGCGACTCTCGCTGGACTGCCAGGAATAGAATCCAGAATGACCAGCGCGCCCAGTCTCGAACCGGCGATCGCTGGCGTGAACGTTATGTTGATAGTGCATTCTGCTCCGGGGGGCAGAGTGGCGCCACAGTTGTGCGTCTCGCCGAAATCGATGCCCGAAGGAATGATGTCGGTAATCGTCACTGGCGTGGCTCCGGCATTAGTGAGCGTCACCGTCCGCGGCAAACTTGTTTTGCCCACTGGCTGCGTCCCAAAGTCCAGTTGCAGCGGCGTGACTCTGACCGTAGGAGCATTGTCGACAGGCCGACGAAGCTCCTGAGCACCAGCGCCGAGCGCGAGCAGAACACAGACCGCATTGGTGAACCACAGCTTCACGTAGGCTCCGGACAAAACGGCTATTCTAGCGCGTCTTTGGCAAGGCTTAGCGCGGCCAGAGCTGGCGCGGCCGAAGCTGGGTCAGCCGTGACAGGCTCCGGGTCCGCTGCTGGCATCATGAGATGCCAAGCTTCACGGTATTGCTCGTAGCGGCCTTCAGGATCGCGGCCAAAAGGCCAAAAACTCATAGTCTTGGTTTCGAGTGCGACCGCGGGCACGACATACCAAACATTCAATGGGACGATGAAGGCGACGAGGAAATCGATCTCGTCCGGGGTATATTTGGGACGGCGTCTAGTCCCCCTGGCCTGTATTTGGTAGCTGGGCCCGTACGCACGGCCAGTGGATTTCACCTGCACCTTCCACAGTTGTTTGCCGATGCTCAGGATGAAGTCAAAGCGTTGGCTGTCGCCGTAAGGCTTGGCCACTCCGAAGCCCAGGCTCGCGGCCTTGTACATGAAGGCCAGCTCGGCCAACTCTCCTTTTAGCTTAGGATCTTTGCTGACAGTCAGGTTCGTTGCTGGTGATCCGGCGTCTTGCTGGGAAATCGTGCTCTCATATTCCATGGCCCCCAACTAAAGCGGCGCAAGCGTTGGGCCGGCGCCTCTTGTTTCGGGAGGCACGCATTTCAGGCGTGGGTTGTCCCGCTGAGAGGGCACGTATTTAGGCGTCCGCGGTGTCGATGGAATGGAGCTGCGGTAGCCTTCGACTGCACGTCCGGACAGGCTCCTGAAAGCCATGAACGGGCAATGCGCAGCCGGTTCGAGTTGTCCCAGCGATGCAAGCGGCGGGGAAACCCGTGGTCGCGTCCCTAAATCTGCCGGTGGCCGGCACGCCTAAAATAGGAAAGGCGCGAGCCAGCGGCCCGCGCCCTGATATTTACTTTGTAGTTATAGCTTAACATATTGGCTATAGCTAATGGGACATACCGGGCATAATTATTGTCGCCATGGAATGACGGAGTTGAGGGGAAATGGAGGAAGGAGGGGGCTTGACGAGGAGGCGTGGCCGCCTAAGTCGCGATGTGTCCGAACACCCCCGCCCAAGCAGAGCTTGGACGGGGCACCCTTCAGAGTTTGGCGAGTGGCCCAGGTCTCGCCGCTTTTGCGAGACCTGGGATCACCACGAAACCATCCTTCATGCCGTCCGCCAACGAACTCTCATCAGCAGAATATCGGTGTCGTTGATCTGGTTCGGTCCCGGCTCTCCGCAAAGATAAAAGCGGAAACTGCTCCAGCGCCACTGTTCGGGAGAATCCACCAGCCCACGCTTGAGCGGATTACGATGCATGTAACGCAGTTTCTCAATGCGTTTGTGTTCGGTCCAGACGTTGAAATCATAGAAACGCGCTTGCCAGATGCGGCGGGGTAGGGGCCACGGCGTGGACTGCAGGAGGGCTCGTCGGGGTGAGAGCCAGCGGCGGCTGAAACCTAGCTTCAGGGCTTGCATGACGGTGGACAAAGTCCGGAGCTGCGGTTCGCTGACCAGCAGATGAAAATGCTCGGGCATAACCACATAGCCCAGAACCGCGAAGCGATAACGGCGGCGCATGCGCTCCAGAACGCGCAGGAAAAGATCGCGCCGTCCCGCGGTCCCTAGAAAAGGCTGACGGTGGTAGCAACCAGCAGTGATAAAGTGAAGATCGCCGGAACAGTTTTAGCGCTTGGGGTGAGACACGGGTAGGGAGGATAGAGCTTGCGCGGTAGCCAGTCTGCGACGGATGACCATGGGAAAGAGATTTGGAATCCCAGGTCTCGCAACCCCGGCGAGACCTGGGCCACCCGCCCGCCCTTCGCAAAGAACGCGAAGGATGGGCCAGCCCGCCGATTCGAAGCGCTCATGCGCTTGACGGAGGACATCGCACGAGAGCACACTGGTTAAGAAGAGGCAATCTTCACGTCACTCGTCTTCGGAGTGGTAATTCCTGGCCGATTAGCTCGATAACGCCTAAGCAGTATTCTGCGAAAGGAGTACGAAGATGAAAAAGCTGATGATCTTTTCATTCGCGCTGGCCCTGCTGATGTCCGCGGTCGCTGTGGCTCAATACGGGGCGCAGCAGCCCGACACCAGCAAATCGAATACGGCCATGAAAGCGGCTAGTGTCACGGGAAAAATAAGCGAAGATGGCAAGATGTTTGTGAGCGACAAGGACGGTAAGAGTTGGACTATTAGCAACCCGGAGGCAGTAAAAGGACATGAAGGGCACCACGTCACCCTGCAAGCCCACGTAGACGCGGACAAGAACGAGGTTCACGTGGTGTCGCTCAAGATGGCGAAAGATAGTATGCAAAAGTGAATCAGCCGTCACTTTTGTTTCGGGGCCAGCGACCATGCTGGCCCTTCTTATTTGCTCAAGCAGGATGCTCTATTAGCGTCCAAAGAACGGACGCGAACCTGGGTCACCCGGCAGGTTGATTCGGTACTTGCGCTTCTGTTTGACAGTCGTGGGGTAAAGGGCTAGCATTGTTTTCGAGCAAGCATCCTCTTCTTACTCTTTCAGGTCTCCTGAGCTAAGTCAGCCCATCTGAAGTTTTTCCCCTTAGATTGCCCCCCTCTAAAGGAGGAACTGCATCATGACACTATTGACCCGTTGGGAACCTTTCCGTGAGTTTGCCACCATGCAAGACCGCATGAACCGCATGAACCGTCTTTTCCGTGAATCGTATAGCCCCGAGGGACCGGAAGAGGCGTTGACCACCACCAGCTTCGCACCGCCGGTGGACATCTACGAAGACGAGCACACCATCACCCTGAAGCTTGAAGTTCCGGGCATCGACGAAAAAGACATTGATGTCCGCATCGAAGGCAACACCCTCACCGTCCATGGCGAGCGCAAGTTCGAGAAGGAAGAGAAGGAGGAGAACTTCCGTCGCGTCGAGCGGCAGTACGGAAGCTTCACCCGCTCGTTCACCCTGCCCAGTTCGGTAGATCCAGGGCAAGTGAGCGCCCATTATGACAAGGGCGTGCTGAACATCAGTCTCGCCAAAAAGGCTGAAGCCAAACCGAAGCAGATCAAGGTTAATGTTGGCAGCGGGAAGGCCCTCGAAGCCAAGGCTCCCGGCAAGGCCGCATAAAACCAGCGCGTAATGAGAGAAATGGGAGGCGGCTTACATCGCCTCCCGCTCATATCAGCTGGACTGCTACTCGTCCAGGAGTGGTTATGAACACTGGCATATTGAGATCACCGCACGAAGGAGTGTGGCGGCAATCTTACAAAGCTGCGCTCTTTGAGTTGGACGCCAACAAGGTTTCAGACCGAATCGCTGAAGCAGAAACGGCGCTTGTGACCCGTGCGCGAGAACTGTTTCACTCAGCGGGAGACAATATCGAAGAAGAGCAGGCGGTAGATGACGCGATGTACGCCTTGCACGCTTTTCGGAGCGCGTTGAAGTGCAGATCGAACGCGAAAAGCGCCTCCCAAGACCTAGCCGCCGGAGATTTGGCGTAGCGCAGGGAATTACATTCGTCGGAGCCCGGAGAAAGGAGCACCTGTAATGAACGCAATTAGTATTTTCGCCGGTTTGCTTATTGCGCTGGTCGCGAGCCTGCTGCTCTATAAGATGCGCAAGCTGAAATTACAGGTCGCCGTGTCCGGATCACAAAGGATGTGCCCGTGGTGCGGATTGATAACATCTCGATTGAAGGCGTGTTGCTTAGAGTGTGGCAAGTCTCTCACGGCGGTAAGCGTGACCAACTGACCCGCGGGGTTGGCAAGTTTTTGTTTGTCTAACGAGATCGGCCACGTCCGACGCAATAGCCTCTCCATAGATCTGCTTCAGGGTGTGCCGCACAGCAACGACGTTGCTGCGCGAAGCTTCCGTGGCGCGGCTACTAGGGTCCTTGGTAAATTCTGCCCGGTACGTCCTTAGCAAAAGCTCACCCTGTTCCCTCAGACGTTCGACTGTTTCTAAGTTTAATTCTTGTCCGAGCTGCATACCTCATTAGACGCATCACGCAGGGGAAAGGGTTCACTCGGGCCGAATCAGAGCCACTTACGTTAAATCCGTTCGCAATGGGTGAACGTCGGGCGCTCACCCAAGTTCTCCGAATCGTGCTCACTAAGCGCAGCGCTTCATCAGGTCGGACAATTCCCGTTTGATGTGCACCAGGCGTTCCTGATTTAAAGCACGACCTGATTTCTGCAACGGCGTATGCTCCATCCGGCTCCAATACCGGGCATTGACGACTCTTAGATCGCTCAGTTCCAGCTTCAGACTGGCGAGGCGTTCCGAGATGTAGTTCGCATCCATCATGACTACGATCATACGCTTTAACAAAGGGTAACCGGGTTTAATTCCAGGGCTTGAGTTTGATCTTTGACTTGTATGGTTTCAGGAGGATGCGCTTCACCGCGTCAGGCATTTTCTCGCCGTGTACTTCGCGGTAGATTCGCTCAATGGGCGTTTCTTTGGCAGGCAGGTGACGTGGCACGCCGCACCCCTCGCGAACGGGATTGACCTCGTAGGATACTCCTAGAGGGCAAGACGCACGAAACGTGACACGAATTCACGCGGCTCTTAGCAAATCCTGCGCCCGGTTGACCAACGTCTTCACCGTAGCATCCTTGGAAACTACCGCAGTAACGCCTACGGACAGCCCCTCCCGCTCAAGAAATCTACTCCCATAGAGTGTAAACAAGATGATCGGAACGGTCGGTAGTATGCGTCGGAGCACGGGCGCTGCTTGTAATCCGTTCATGATTGGCATTGACAGGTCGAGCACGATCAGATCGGGATTCAATTCTCTTGCCTTGTCAATTGCCTCGCGCCCGTTCACTGCTTCCGCGACTTCCCAACCTGAGATATCCTCGAATGTCGTTCGCAACAGGTGTCGCATGGTGGGATTGTCATCGACGATGAGAATGCGCTTGCGCACAGGCACGCCCGTTCAGTCTGGGATGGCACGGGCCTGCCATAGGTTGTTCAATTCACAGTCGGCCAGAGGTCCTGGCCTAACAATGCTCAGCGGTATTCAGCCGTTGCTCGAGCCCTCGACGTGAGAGCGTCTTTCTAAATCTCTCCGTAGCACATTCAGCCCACCAAGGGCATCGCTGATCGCTTGCCGTTCTTCGGGCGAACCTCCATGATCGAACTGCAATTCATGAAGTCGAGTGTCAATCGCGGCTTTTGCCACGTGAAGGCGATCTGGCAGCTTGGTATCGTCAGTTTCGAGGATCGCGGCTGCGTATACTTCTTCCCAAGCATGGTCGGCTTTCATGATCGTTCCTCTCTTTGGCATCGAGGAACCGCTCGACCTTGCCAAATCGGGTAGATACGCTCAACGAAACGCATCTTCGGTCTCGCATGAGGCCGGGTAGGGTGTTGGAGAGCAGCCGTCCCGGCTCCCTACGCGACGTTCGTCAGTTTTCGCAAGGAATCGTCGCCCGAGGGCGCGGCGGAAGGATGGGAAAAGTAACGACAGTATTGTACCGCCGTTTGGACCGTGCCAAGCCTCTTTAATTTCTGTTCGGTATCAACCTAAGCGGCAATTGTTATCGCAAACAAAACCTGCGCCCAGCAACGGTTGCCGGTAGATCTGCCCTACGGACAGTAGGATGAGGTAAACAGATGTGTTGCAAAAGTGAGCCGGAATACGAGACCAATTTCGGACCGTTGCTGGAGCGGATCGAGACCGTTGAGGGCGACTCCGGTGGAACTCGGTTCAAGCGATGCGCAGGGCAAAACCGGTATACAATGCTGGGCGTTTTCGAAGTAAGAAGTCCATGATCACACTACTTGGTTCACTTGCAGGACGTTATCGGTTTCCATTGCAGTCCTTGGAGGCGCAGGGCTGGTCGCAATCGTCGGGCCGGGGCATTCTTCGCTTTTTTCGCCTCCGTCATGATTTGTGCGCCCTTGCCACCTCGCCAGGAGAAAAAATGAGATATCGGTTCATGCTTAAGTTACTCACCCTCGTCGCCTGCAACATCACCTTAGTGATTAGCGCCACGGCGCAGAGTCGCCCACTGGTATTTCATGAGCTTTATCATGACACTTCCGCACCGGTTCGAGAGTACTCCTCCCTGGCAATGAGTGGCGCCGTTCATCCGATTGAGCGTCCACGTCCGCTGCAACGAGCGATACCCGGCCGGATTTCTCCAGGGCCGGATGCTGCTGAGCAACCGTTCGCGTTGCCCCCTGTTTCGGCCTCCATCGGACTCAACTTCGATGGTATCCCGAACTCTGCCAATGGAACTTTGACTGGTATTCCTTCGGATAGCAACCTGTCTGTGGGCGACACGCAACTGGTTGAAACCATCAATACCGCGTATGAGGTTTACGACAAGGCAACCGGGAAATCTTTTTTCCCTGCTCAACAGATCAGCACCATCTTCACTGGCATGCCGGGGCTATGTGGACAAGGGGTAACCTTCTTCTTTACGGATCCCATCGTACTGTACGACAAAATCGCGGGCCGCTGGATCATCAGCATCGTTGCCGCTAATACGAGTTTCTCGACGGGGAACGAATGTATCGCGGTATCCGCCACATCCGACGCCACGGGTCGGTATCATCGATACGCCTTCCGGTTTGGGAACGATAATTTCAACGACTATCCCAAGCTCGCCGTATGGCCCGATGCGTACTATGCGTCCTACAATCTCTTCACCCCGACCAGTGCATCGGCCCTGGCTTGCGCCTACGACCGCTTTGCCATGATGGCGGGAAAGCACACCAGCGTAATTTGCTTCGACAACCCGAGTGAGTTCTCATTTTTGCCATCGGACCTGGATGGCTCAAACCTTCCGCCCAGCGGTGAACCGAATTTTTATGTTGACCTGGCTACGAGGAGTTCTCTGCACCTCTACCGGTTCCACGTCGATTTCACCACTCCGAGCAACTCGACTTTCACTGGTCCAGTGAGGATCCCGGTCCGACCCTTCTCCCCCGCATGTCATGGCGGAGTCTGCATCCCGCAGGCAGGTACCAAACAGAGACTTGATTCCCTGGCCGACCGCCTGATGTTTCGCCTGGCCTACCGGAATATGCTGACCCATGAATCGCTCTTGGTGAACCATTCCGTTACTACCAGCGCGGCCCCCGCCGGCGTCCGATGGTATGAAATCCGGGACCCAGACGGGACGCCATCCACATTTCAGGAGGGTACGATCAAGGATGGCGACCTGTCGCTATGGATGGGGAGCATTGCTATGGACAAAACCGGAGACATAGCGGTGGGCTTCAGCGAATCGAGCAAGACTACGCACCCCGCCATCGCCTTCACCGGACGAGTGCCCAGCGATCCTCTTAACACAATGGAGTCGCCCGCGCTAATCTGGCAGGGCCAAGGGTCTGAACTACGCGCAGATCGCTGGGGGGACTATACCAGCCTGGTCATTGATCCGTCGGATGATTGCACCTTCTGGTACGTCAACCAGTACATGCCGTCAGACGGGGTGGTTAATTTTCATACCAGGGTAGCATCCTTCAAATTCCCAAATTGTCAGTAGCTATGTGCTAACGGCCAAATCGGAAAAGGAAATCTTCCGAATCTTGGTCCGAAGATTCAAGAGCACTGTCGAGGATGGGTGACAAACCGTAGTTTGCTGCTTAAAACGACCGTCATCTTCCACGCATTTCACTCACTCGACGTTGTGAAATGATTTGATGCTAGCGCACCGCTTACGGCGCCAGCATGAGATGGCACCAACACCGAGGGGCTGGCGGCATGAGCCCACCAACCCCCTTTTCGGTGTTTGCAAAACACTGGATGCCCCGGGTCAATCGCGATCAGCTTCCTCGGGTTCGTTATTCGCTTGCTGAACACCATGCCCAGGGTAGGGTTTGTCGTCTCCCATGATTCCCTTCCATTGGTTTAATAAGCCGGCACAACTGCGTAGGCCTTTTGTGCACCGCAAGGTATGCACCATCATTCGACCGTCACGCCGCGCAAGCGGTATTAAAGGAGAATTCAATGGCGGGTGGCATCCAGATCTTCGGAAACCGTCCTTCCACCAGCAGCTTCAGAATGTGCGCCGCGTCCCGCTTGTCCGTCTTCTGCTGCCGTACGTAGCTGGCACGAATCTGCGCCGCATCTCCCACCCACAGCTCATGACCCAACTCCGCCAGCAAGTCCACCAGCCAGTGACAGTTGCCGGTGGCTTCCATCCCGATCAAAGCCGGCGCCGGCACTTGCCGGTAGAACCGCTCGGCATCGCCTCTGGCCTGTACCAGCTTCTGCTCGCCGGTTTCCCCCGTCTCCGTGTCCAGCCAACTCACTTGTTGCCAGCTGGGATGGAAATCACATCCTATAATCATCATTGCGAAGGCTCCTTTCTTCCCAGCGTCTTCGTCCTCAACAAAGACTACCGGGTCGAATCGGGCCTTTGCTCTTATCCAATCAATCCTTCGCGCTTTTTGCGAAGGGTGGGAGGCACAACGTCAAGACCGTCGCTGGCCAGAGGTGTAAGTTCCCACAGTCGAGTTCCGACAGCCCGCCTGGGGGACACCCGCGGGTGGTGTCCGGGCTTCAGCCGATTGATAGGGCTGCGGCACCACGACCCTCTTTTGAACACCTGACGCAGTAACCTCTGGTTGATTGCCAGCATCCAAAACTTCGCCTTGTTGGATCGCTAATCGGAGCTAATCAATGAACAGTGTCAGAAAATCTCTTTTCTCGCTAGTCATTCTCGCAGGGGTTCTGCTTAGCGTTGGCTTGCCGCGCCTTCAGGCAGAAGATGCGGACCGATGCCAGCGACGAATTCAGCATGCGGAGCACGAACTCCACGAAGCAATGGAGAAACACGGACGTAGGAGTAGGCAAGCGGATCACGAACGCCGGGAATTGCACGAAGCACGCGAGCGTTGCTGGCGCGAGCGTCAGCGATGGTGGGATGAACACGAGCACCGCTGGCGCACAGAACGCGATTGGGACGACCGCGACCACGACTAAGGCAGGATTAAGGCATCGGAGTGGTGGCTAAAACGGTTTCCATGCTCGGTAGCCTGATTGCCTTTAATCAAAGCGATTGCACCAATTGAGATTTGATTCCTAGCGACTAGGAATCGGAAACACGCGGGTCAATCTCGTTCAGCAGGTTTCTCCACTCCGCTCGCTGCGCTCCGCTTCGGTCGGGATGACAAAGTTGCGTGCGCCCCGGCTCTGGTGCTTTTGCGAGACCAGTAACAACCGGTTAGGATTGTTCGTGAAGCTTCTGAGATTTAACCTAAAGGCGCGAACTGCGCAAGGGGTATCAGAGCAGAGGAACCCCACCCTTCGCAAAGAGCGCGAAGGATGGGTCACTCGACCTTTGCAAGAACCGCAAAGGTGGCCACCTGCGATTGCGTGAGTGGCGAGGAAAAACGCGATGCCAAGCGCAAAGGAAACTCTGAAAGATCGCCTCACTCGCTACCAAGAGATCAGGATCAGTGTGACCGGGAGGAAGTCGGGGCGAGAAATCTCGATTCCGGTCTGGTTCGTGCTGGATGGCGAGAAGCTTTACCTCCTGCCTGTGCAAGGCTCGGACACCCAGTGGTACCAGAACGTGCTCAAGAATCCGCAGATTCGGATTGAGGCGCGGGGTGCGAAAGGGGAGTTCCGGGGCAAGCCGATCACCGAAGCGAAAACTGTGAAATCTGTAGTCGAAAAATTTCGCGAGAAGTACGGAGCGGGGGACGTGAAGAAGTATTATTCGAAGTTCGAGGTGGCGGTGTCAGTCGAACTGCGCTAAGTACGCAACCTGGAATTCCTTCCCCCTTGCAATGATTAGCACCCTCCAGGAGGGAGCGATTCGGCGGGCCGACCTTTGCGCTGGAGTTAGAATTTCCCGACTCTCCGGCCATCATGTTGTTGCCCGGTTTACGCAACCTTTGGCTTTTTTCGCTCCGCATTTTGGTGAGCGGCTTCGGGGTCGTAGCGTTTCAGTACTTGCTCGATGCGCTTGATGGTGCGGTGCAGTTGACGGATCAAGTCTTCATCGGGGGTGGTGAGCAAGTCGGCAAGAAGTTGGCGAATGTGGGCTCGGATCTCAGCATATTTCTCGCTACGACTCCGCATTTCAAGCTGATACTTCCGATATACCACGTAACCAATGGCGACGCTCGCCCCCATGAACAGAGCACGGAAACCTTGCAGCAGCCAGTAGGGGGCGTTGCGAAGATGGGTGATCAGGAAGTCTACATCCAAGCTCACGAACCAAGCGCACGCTCCCCACAGAGCGGCTGCGGCTAGAATCTTACGTCTTCGTGCCACTTCATTATCTCTGCTTTCTCAGAGTTTTTTACCCAATCGAGGTGGCGCAAAGCTTGCCAGCGTCAAGACTTCCTTTTTGAGCTGCGTCGGGTCAAGCCCGGTGACTTGGGCGCCCCTGAGGCGGTTTCCTTTGCAGGAGAACAGCGAGAGCCAGACGCAGCAATGAATATTCTACGCCCGGAGCCAAAGAAAAACTTCCTATAAGTCGCGACCTGCGGAAAGTGGGGGAAGAAAGCCCGGGCTGCTCGACCGGTTCAAAGCCGAAGCATCCCACCTTTCAAGAACCCCGAAAGGTTGGGCACGCGCCGTGCGCAACGGTTAGTTCGGCTTATAGGTCACGGTAACGGACTCGGTTCCCAGAGCGGGCACCGTGAACGCTTGCAACAATTTTGAAGAGTCAACGGCCTTACAGAGCCGCTGGCCAAAGTTCGGAAAAGCTATCCGTTAACGTAGGTTGCTATCTGATTGGATAGTGATCTTTGGGCGGAGAAGTGAAGCGGGGATCCCTATCCTTTGCGGAGGAACGCAAAGGATGGGGATCACCCGGTCGACGCTACTGGCGGTGTAACGTCCTACTCTTTTTCACCGGTGCTGGCATGCAAGAACAGAAAGCCGTTGCTGCGCATTTGTTTGAAGTTGAACATCTGCGTGATGGAGTTGGCGATTCCGTCGAAGGAACCCTGGCCAATACGTTGTCCAGCGAGCCAGTTGTCTTCGACGAAGCGGATAATCGAACTCTGGTCCGTGACCGTACTGTCGACAAAGTTCTCCCTAGCCCAAGGAGAAATGACCAGCAGCGGCAATCTCGGACCGTAGCCGCAGCGGCCAAGGGCGTGAGTGTTGGCTGAGTTGATGCCAGGGAGCGAGGTTGCCGCCGAACCGCAAGCGTCCGATCCGGTCAGAGCATCGGCAGGTCCGGTGGAGGTATTCACGATAGGACCCATCTGATGGTCGTACCATCCATCGGAGTCGTCGTACATGATGACCACCGCCGTGCTGCTCCAGGTAGGCTGGGCTTGCAGAAAGTTGATGGTGTTCACCAGGAAGGTTTGCTCATCCAGGGGATCGGAGTATCCGGCGTGACCATCTGCGTAAGCTGGAGCCTTGAGGAAGCTGACCGCGGGAAAGTTGCCAGCTGCGACTGCGGCGAAGAAGTCGCGAATATCGTATTGATGGTTGGCGGGGCCGGCGTTTCCAATCTCCGCCAGGGAAGCTGGACGGGTATGCATGGGGTTGGCAGTAGAGGCGTAGTAGCCGAAAAGCGAGTGGTGGGCAATGTAATCGCCGATGGTTGTCGCGAGGTTTTTGGTGCTTCGGGCGCATCCCGTGGTGCCGTTGGAATTGACGACGGTGAGATCGAAACCGCCCATGAATCCGCCCCAAGTCACGCCGGCCGCGGTGAGGAGGTCACCGATATTTTTTCCGCCCATTTGTCCCTGGGCGCGGGTTGCGCTGGAACAAACATCTCCGATCGGATCGGCATCGCCGATCATGGTGAGCGAGCCATCACTGCCGCCGTTCACTTCGTCACCGGTACCGTTCAAGGTGCTGGTGACGCCGTTAGTCTGTCCGGAAACCAAATTGAGCAATCCTGGAGTTGAAGGACCGAAGGTGGTGCCGTAGGAATTGTCACTCATAGCGTAAAACTGGGCGTAGTTCCACATGGCGGTAACCGTGTTGCCGTCAAAATAACCCATGACCTGACTGCTCCCGAAGCCTCCGTTGAGGGGGAACAAGTCCATCAGGCCCGAGTCAAAAGCTTTTTGCTCGTCGGTGTAACCGTGGTCCTGATCTCCGGTAACTGCCTGCGAACGATCAAGACGGAAAGGGTTCGAAGCCGAAGTGCCGTTTGCAGGATTCAAGTTGGGATTGAAATTGAGCAGCGCGTTGCTAAGACCATTGACCGCCGGGGTGTTGGGTGACGCCTTGAATTTTGGCTCTCCCGGGGGATTGGTAGCGTGGGGGTAAGTTCCGAAGTAATGATCGAAAGAAATGTTTTCCTGGAAGATCACAACCAGGTGCTGGATCGGTGTTGCCGTGCTGCTCGGCGCGGCGTAAGCGGGAGAGACAATCGGTCCCAAGCTAACCATGAGGGCCAGCAATGACGCCATCACTTTCTTGGGGGCGGCGGAAAAATGGAAGTGATCAAACATTCGGAATCCTCCTGTTTTCAACACGAACTCCCGGCCTTGGGCCGGGTTGGTTGGGCCACAAACATGACTGAGAAACGACTACAGGCTAGCCAGCAGATATTTCGGAATTGTCACACGATTATTAAATGCGAATGAATTCGGTTGCTAGGTAGGTGAAGTCTCCGCGGAAGTCCACTCGGGCTGAAAAGCGAAGGGATCCGTGATAGCCTGCTGCGGACCAGCCCTCAGAGAGAAATTCCGCGGGGACAAGAATGAGCACAACCGGAGCGCCGCCGACACGTGCAAAATCAAGTGTGCTGCGGAATCGCATCGTGCAGATCGGGCTGCTGGTATGGATTCTGTTTGCGGCGTCGATTCCATTTCTGGCACAGGGTGCGATCCCATTTGATCAGCCCATGCTGAGAGTGACGCCCTACCAGGCGCGGGTGATGTTTGAGATTTTTGGGCCGCTGGTTGCGCTGATCTTTGTCGGCGTCACTTATCTGGTGACGCGGCACCGGTCGGTGGACGTCGCAGCTCGCGCGCCGGGGCGTGCGATTGCGATGCGCGAATCGGTGGGATTGCTGATCTACGGCGCGGCCGTGCTGATCGGTGGGCAACTGGTTGGCAGGCTAGCGGGGACACACGGCATTGGGCTACACCTCAGCGGAAGCATGTTCGGCTTGAACGATTCCGTGACGACTCGCGAAGTGTTTGTGTGGGCGCTCTATAACTTCTTTTTCTATGCGGCGCTTCCCTACTGGTTTTTCCGGCATCGTGGCTATTCGCGCGAAGCCCTTTGCCTGAAATCAAACAACCGGCTGAATGACACCCTGGTAATTCTGGTCGTCCTGGGATTGGGATTGCTGATCGATCTGCCGAGGTCCGGCATCTGGCGGCTTAGTTCGCCCTTGGGCAGCGTGATTGCCCTGATCTTTTCGTTATTGGGTACCGGCTTGCCGATCATGATCTTTCTCACGTCGATTCTGGTGCCGCGCTACCAGAAATTGACTGGCTCGACCGCGGCCACCATGGTTCTGTCCGGCTTTACTTATGCGTCGTTGCATCTGACCGAATACTGGACGCGGTACGACACAATCGCACATGGCGCGCTCTCGGTAATTTTCATTGTGCTGCTCTTCGGTGGGCCCGGAATGGTTAAGGCGTATCTCACGTTGCGGACGGGCAATGCCTGGGTACATCTCTGGGGCTACCACGTGATTTGGCCGCACGTCACCGGGGACACGCCGATTTTTGTGAAGATTTTCGGCATCGAGTAGAACTTCCGCTGCCCGCATCTGTGCCCTCATCCAAGACCCCCAAGCCCCGTTGATGTGTGGGGACTGGGAGGCCTTGGGAAGAGGGTCAGGGCTTGGGTTGCTTAATCTCCCCACTGGCCAGTTCTTCCCGTTGGCCCGCCATTTCGCCGGTATACAAGTACCAGCTGGTGGGGAGGATTATCAGCATGTCTGGGCCCTTAGCATCTTCGGTCAATTGATGGGTGATCCTTACTTCCCACGATCTTGATTCGGGAGTGTATTCGCTATCCCAGACCACCCAGTTGTGGTTGATGTTTGGATCGCCGGGGATACGCATTTGGATTCCCTGCAATCTGCGATAGCGGGCTGCGCCCGTCGTGGGGTCAAATTCCGCGCGGCGGGCTTTCAGGATTTGCGCCATTCCCAAAGAGTATTTGGCGATGGCGTCATTGAGCTTTAGATCCGATACCCATGGGTCGCTTGCTGCTTTGGTCAATACCGCCTTCTGTTCCGCAGTCAGGGGCGGAAGTGTGGAATTGTGGGTGGGTGATTGCCCGCGTGCCGACAGACACGGAAGCAATGTGAATACCAGCAGTGGGACGATCTTGTTCACTGGCGTCCATTTCGCTTTCTCAAGAACCAGCACATCCGGGCCCACCGCATCTTCTTTGAGCTGGTGGGTGATGAGGAAGATTCGGTTGCCGCTTTTCTTGTCGTACTCGGCCGTCCAGGCAACCCAGTTGTCGTTGATGTCCGGGTCGCCTTTAATCCTGCCTTCACCGCGCGAAGTCTCCATGGTGGCATTGGGTTTGCCGGGTGCCCCAGGTCTCACCGCCGTTGCGAGACCTGGGAACGGAACTTATCCCATCATGCCAGGTGCCCGACGTAAGTCTCGACGAGCTTCCCTGTCCGGCAACGGCTGGCGGCAATAGCAACTGAAAGTGAGGAAGTACGGATCACCCGCGCCAGAGAAGCGGTGCAGCGCATGAGCCACAGAGTAAGAACACAAGAGAAAAGCGTCCGGGATGGCCGAATAAGCGGTGACACGGTTTCGGATATTCCCAGGTCTCGCAAAAGTAGCGAGACCTGGGGCACCCGGCAAGCGAGGCTAGACCAGAAGGATCGCTTCGTCAACAGGGATTAGCCCTTTCCGCAGAAGGCTTTTAACCGCAAAGCTCACTAAGTTATCGCCAAGAGCGCAAAGAGAAACGTAAGCGAAAAGATTCGCGCGGGCGATTTCATCGGACTTGGCAGAGCACTGCCGCTGAGATTATCCTTTCGAGCCATGAACCGACGAGATTTCCTTCAAGGTGCAGCAGCGGGCGCGGCGGTGCTGGCGTGGCCTGGCAGTGGGCTAGGGGATGACAGCAACCGGGACGCAATTTGGGCGCAGATACAGAAACGCCACGACGAGGCGGTGCAGCGCCTGCAGGAGTGGATCCACCAGCCGTCGATAACCGCCGAGAACAAGGGGGTGAACGAAGGTTGCGAACTCACCATGCGCTTTCTGCGCGAGGCGGGATTCGGTGAAGTCACAAAAATCCCGACCGACGGACAGCCGGGCATCTTTGCCACGCTCGATGCTGGCGCGCCTCGTACTCTCGGCCTTTACTTTATGTACGACGTAAAGCAGGTGGATCCAGCGGAGTGGTCCTCGCCGCCATGGGATGCTGCACTGGTCGAAAAACCGGGGCTGGGGAAGGTGCTGATCGGACGCGGCGCTGTGAATCAGAAAGGGCCGGAGGCGTCATTCATTGCGGCGCTGCACGCCATCCGCGGCGCGGGGAAAAAGCTTCCGGTGAACTTGGTGCTGGTAGCTGAGGGAGAAGAGGAGATCGGTTCGCCGCACTTTCCGCAGATTGTGCGCCGGCCAGAAGTGCTGGCCGCGCTCAAGCGTTGTAACGGCATCTTCATGCCTTCGGCGGAACAAGACCTCGAGGGAAAAGTGACCATGACGCTCGGCGCCAAGGGTGTCATTGAGCTCGAACTGGTCTCGAGCGGAGAGCGTTGGGGCCGCGGACCGCGTAAAGACATTCATTCGAGCAACAAGGCACGTTTGGATAGTCCGGCATGGCATCTGGTGGAGGCGTTGGTCACCCTGGTTTCGCCCGACGGAAATGATCCCGCGATCGAAGGCTTTGCCGACAAGGCCCGGCCGCTCTCTCCCGCAGAGAAAGCGATGATTGCCGATGCGGCGGGCCGTCTCGATGAAGCCGTCGCGAAGAAGCAGATGGGAGTGGAACACTGGGTGCACGATGTGAGCTGGCAAGAGGCGCTGCAACTGCTGATGTCGCGGCCGACGGTCAATATCGAAGGCCTGGTTGGCGGCTACACCGGGCCGGGAGGGAAGACCATCCTTCCCCATAAGGCCGTGGCCAAGCTTGACCTGCGGCTGGTGCCGGACATGAAGGCAACAGAGGCGCTGGCTGCGCTCAAAGCGCATCTCGCCAAGCGCGGATTCGGGGACATCGAAGTGAACATGACCGGCGGGTACGATCCGAACAGCACCTCGGCTGACGCTGGGCTCATTCGGGCGCAGACGGCGGTGTATAAGCGTGACGGGATTGATCCCGTAGTCTTGCCGCGCAGCGCGGGCTCGTGGCCGGGCTATGTGTTTACCGGCGAACCGCTGCATCTTGCGGCCGGACATTTCGGCCTCGGCCACGGAAGCGGCGCTCATGCGCCGGATGAATACTACGTCGTTGAGTCGAGTAATCCGAAGGTGCAAGGTATGGATGGCGCAGTGCGCTCCTTCGTCGACTACTTGTACGAAGTGGCGGTCACCAAGTAAGACCGCAGTTGGTCAGAAAGTGGTCGGAGAGGAAGGGAATCGTCATAGCGCGCGCGAGATCCCCTTCGACCTTGCTCAGGGCAGGCTCTCGCTCCGCCTGAAAAGCGGCTGCGCTCGGGATGACCCCTGCAAACTTTACCAACGCCGACATTCCAGATCGCTGATATTTTTTCCGGTCGTGCTAGCGATTTCTCAGAGGCTTTCGTCTATCCATCGGGGAGGTGTGCGCAATGAAGAAGCTATTTGCAATTGCTTTGATGATCGCCGGCCTGATATTTCCAGCGCTGGCACAAGACGCCGCCAAAAAGGAAGATCATCCGACGCTGAGTCCCTCGCAAGCGGTGCTCGAGGCATGGAACGATATTGGGCGCAGGTTGATCGCGATGGCTGAGGATTTTCCCGAGGGCAAGTACGACTTCAAACCGACTCCGGCGCAGCGCAGCTTTGCGGAACAATTGCTGCACATGGCAGGCTCGAACTATCTATTTACCGACGTGGCCAAAGGGCAAAAGCCGGTGGACGACGAATCTCGCGAGCATTTCAAGACCAAGGCTGCGGTTGTGGCGTATGTGAAGAAATCATTCGCAGACGGGGCAGCGGTCATCAAGGCCAAGGGTGACACGGGAATGGCGCAGATGGTGCTGGCGCCCGAATCCGGTGAGCGGGTGCAGTTGGCGGATTTGGCCTACGGATTGATCGAGCATTCTGGCGAACATTACGGCCAACTGGTGGTGTATTACCGTGTTGCCGGGTTAGTGCCGCCGGAGTCGCGTCCGAAGAAGTAGACGAGGTGTGTATCGCAGGGGATCTTTTCGCCCCTGCGGGGCTTGAAAATCATTTCACGGCCACCCCACGGCGCCGACTCGGGCAATGACGTTTGTTGCAGCCGCGGCGTTTCCTCGAGTGCCACAGGGCTAAAGCCCAAATTATTCAGGGCGCTCTTGCGGCACGGCTGAAGCCGTACCCTTCCACGGTGGTCCCCAGGCTTGCCTGATCCGGAAATTCTTCGGATGATTCGAGGTCGGGAGCCGCACCCGCCCTCTCGCAGATAGCGCAAAAAGGACGGGGCACCCGGCCCCTGAGTTCTGAGGCCAGGTTCCACTCTGCTACGGTGTTGCGTCTTCGGAGTCGCGAGGGGAAGGTTCTAGTTCGGCCGTCAGTTGTGATTTGATGCCGCGACTGGCCCGGTCAAATTCAGCTTTAGCGCGGGCGACGTGTCCCAGCATGGAGTGCAGCCGTTTGGGACCCAAGACCACCAGGCCCAGCATCAGCATGAAAAGCAGTTCAACCCCGAAACCCACGAGTCACCCCTTGGCTTGTTCGTTGGAGGTGATGGCGGCGGTGGCTGCCGGCTTCTCTTCATTCATATCTTTATCTTTCATTGCCATTGCCGATTTGAAGCCGCGGATGCCTTCGCCGATTCCCTTGCCTAGCTCGGGAAGTTTCTTGGGGCCGAAGACGAGCAGAGCCAGTCCGAAAATTACCAGCAGATGCGTAGGTTGAAACAATCCTTCAAACATGAGTGCTCCTTAACTCGAAGAGTAAACATTTCTTAAACTCCGGAACAATGCAGGCGCTGCGACCGGCGAGTTGGCCACAGCGCCTGCGCGCGGAGAACAACAGCACTTACCATCCTTAGAAGCCGCGTACCGCCGCGTCCGCCGCTTCTGCCAGAGTGTGCAGCGCGGTGAAGAAGTCCGATGACTGGCCGATGAAAAGCCCATCGGCGGTGAGGGCCCTCGCGGCTCCCATGGCGGCGCCTTTGGTTCGAGTCGGCCGAATAATTGAACATGCGGGGAACTTATGGCTGAGAAAATCCGTTGGCTCCGGCATGATCAGGTTGGACTGCAACGACTCCGGTTGATTGGTGATCAGGTTCTTGAAGGTGACGGTTGCACCGGTGACGGGATCGACATCGGTTAACGCCAGTGCGTTGCCGGCTTTGTCGTGCCAAGTCTGGAAGTGCGCCGTCTCGGTCGGTCCAATGCTGAGCAGGATTCGCAAAACCTCGACATTGCGGACCCTCTGAGCGAGCGACGGGTACAGACTGGTGCCGCCCTGCTCGATGAAAGCGAAGTGGAATCCGGCGGTGAAGGCGATGGCTTTGAGATGGTCAGGGATGTTGTGCGGCGCAATCTTTGCTGGCCCCACCAGATCATCATCGGTACGAGGAATCGCGGTTCGATTCACGATAGTGTCGGCTTGCGGAAAAACAAATGTGGGATCAAGATCCGGATTCTCCGTTCCAATGCGGTACCGAGTCCAGAAACTGGTGTCGACGGTGAGATTCATGAGGTTGGTGAGTCGCCCCAGGTCTCTCGCTCCGGTCGCCTTGCTGCTCGGCAGCGTGCGAAACTGGTCGAGATTGACTGGATCCGCGCCCTTCGAAATCAGGTACGCATTGATGAACTCGAAGTGGCTAATCTCGTCGTCAGTATTGTCGTGGATGTATTGGGGCATGTCGCCATCAAGGATTTGCAGGGCCTGCATGTAGAGCGGACTTCCACCGTTCACCCCCGACTCTTCGGAGTCCTGTGTTCCTCCGAGTTCGGTGTATTGCAACCACAGGTCGGACTCGATGATTTCGGCCGCCGAGAGGAACTGCAGGATTGCCACATCGCCTTTGGTCAGGCTAGTCGAACTCTGACCCTCGCTTTCGCCGGTGAATAGGGCGCCTGCTGACACAGCCGCGCCAGCCACGCCCAGGCCCTTCAAAAACGAGCGCCGCTTGACCACGCCCTGCCAGAGGCGGGTGGTGGCATCTTCTTTTTTTGTGGATGAAGGAGTTGTTTCGGATAAGACGCTAGAGGAGAGGTCGTCGTTTTTCATGATTGGCACTCCGAAGTTTTCAGAATAATGTTGCCGGGATCTAGACAGTGATTTTTTGATTTCACTGTACAAGCAGGGTATGGGGACGCTTGTCCTCTGGTGTCATGCGAATGTCGGCATCTTGTAAAAAGTTGGGTGCTTTTGCGAGACGAAAGTCGGACAATTAGGCAGACGTGCGCGAGACTCTTTCGTCCCACTGGGGCTCGCGACTCTTTATCTTTTACCCACAGCTCGCGCCGTGGTCTGCATTCTTACGCCGCTCCGCGGCTAAACGTCCGCGGCTGGCTCGGCAGGCGCGAGAAATGTTTAGTTCTCACACGCACGCCACAGGGGCTAAAGCCCATATCGTTCGCAGTGGTTACGCGGGCCTGAAAGGCCCGCGCTTGCACGGTTGCGTAAAGGTTCCGGGTTGGGCGGAGGTTTCGGGTGGGGTTTCAAGGTACCGGGTCCGCGAAGATTCCGTGGCTACGCATCGCACTCGCAGCGCACGGGCGGGACGCCCGCGCCTACATGAATCTT
>Ga0210408_10001359_pt1 | contig 25877 bp, 27 predicted proteins | sample IncBWH4MmetaG_FD_155471 | JGI IMG/M metagenome (GOLD analysis project Ga0210408, IMG submission 155471) | Forest soil microbial communities from Barre Woods Harvard Forest LTER site, Petersham, Massachusetts, United States - Inc-BW-H-4-M | ecosystem: Environmental > Terrestrial > Soil >...
ACGTGCTCTCTAAGTTCTTCCGAGAGAACAACCCCTCCAACACTGCTATCTCTCGCCGCTTGTGTTCTCCGTTGCTGAGACTCATCAGACCTCAAATTTAAGTTGCCAGAGCCGCAGGGATTAGCTCCCCCGCGTCGGCTAGGTTTGGCCGGAAAGTCTCACTTGCAATCTGGAGGTGTGTCATGCAGGTCCCACAAGCCAGGAATCAATCCGCTTGGAAGCAGGTTTACCAAGACGCACTGTTTGACCAATAGGCGATCGTTCCTCGAGGAGGCAACATGAGCGGGATGAGAGTTGAACTTCCCTGTAAGGACTGCGGCAACGTCTTCTCGATATTCGTCAGGGAAGCCGCCGAGCACAAGGGAAAAATTACGTTGCCCAGCTTGCGGCCAAGTTCACGAGTACAACTTAGCTGACATCAGTAAAGTTGCTGCCTGGACTCACTGAGCAGGTCGTGACGAGCTTGGCGAGATTCGAGTCTGCCCGCATCCCTAGAGATTTGCAGGATGCGCGAATCGAACCCGCCAAACCACTGGCCAGAGGTTGGAGTTGGAATGCTCCAGTACGAGATAAAACCGGCCACCACGCACGTCAGCCTTGTCACCGGATGGTTACTTACGATCGGAGGAATCATCGGCTTAGTGCTCCCTATTTTGCCAGGCTTGCCTTTTCTCCTGCTCGGGCTGGCGATTTTAAGCAAGCGTTATGGATGGGTGCAATGGGTTACGACGTGGCTGCATTCATTGTTTCGTCGATCAAGCGGCACCTCGAAAGACTGAAAAGGACGGAGGACTTCTATGTTGCAGTTGGCAACCCAACATTCAGCCAACGTCACAACTATTTGGTGTAAAGGTCGAATCGTCTTCGGAGACGATCTTGATCGCTTAGGGGTTGCGACATTGTCCCAGAACACAGATGAAGTGATCCTGGATCTATCGAGCGTCAATCTGATCGATGCTGCGGGCCTAGGTGCTCTCGTTGACGTCCACCAGCGATTCCAATGTGCAGATAAGAAGATGGAACTGAGGGACTCTAGACGCTTTGTGTCTCATGTTGTCAGAATCACCCGTCTGGATACAGTGTTTCACATGGCACATACTCGGAAGTTCGCAGCGGCTCACACAAACGGTCGAAAGCGTTGGTCGGAGCTCGTTCAACTTTTCATGACCACTTTGGCCGTCGCTGCCGGCGTTGTCGTGTCCAGTGCAGGGGTTCTAATCGACAGCGCATTTAGCTCCCGTCGGAAGTCACGGGAGCATCAGCCTCGTCGATGACTTGGTCGCGGGAGCAGCAAACTATGAAAAGGAAGTTCATCCGGGCACTCGTCGTGGTTCTCGCCGCCTTTGCGCTGGTCGCATTTGTTCACCCAGACGATCTCTGGGACGATGCTGGATACACCCCGGGCGAGATGTTGCAAGAGTATCCCGTAACAATTCCCCCTCCACGGGAGCAACAGGCCGGTTACGCCTCGCTGTTCGCCGCCTCAAGTAAAAGCACATGTTCCCCGAGTTCTGAAGCGAGGACAATGTCTCCTACGCTCGTATCTCTCTCCACCTGTGTTCTACTTTGCTGAGAACTTACCAGCACCTCCAACGTGAGCCACGAAACCCGCAGAGCCTAGCTCCGCGAGATTCCCTACTATTCGCTCGAAAGTCTCAATCGCAATAAGGAGGACTTTTATGCAGACTTCGCACACCAATAGTCCAACAATGTGGAAGCAGGTCTACCAAGACGCCCTGTTTGAGTCAGACCCGAGACTTCTTCCGCCAAAGGTGGAAGCAGCACAGAAGGCCATTGAAAATCGGCTCCTAGCAGTACGCTCCGGTGGTACTGACCGCCGGGAACTAATGGAACTCGAAGACGCGAAGCGCACCGTTCTGCTCCTGGGGGGGCACCATCAAACCTAAAATACGTCAGGTGAACGTGTGGCGTTGGCTTGAGTGGTTAGAGCATCCGCTCAAGCCACCGCTTCGTGCAAGCGCATTTTGTTGAGGAGGAAAACGATTCTCCTGTTTTGAAAGGAATTTCCCATGACTAACCTGGCTGTCAAATTCTGGACAGAGGATATAGCCCAGGATATTGCGGAATACGCCGTGATGCTGGCTGTGATCTTGGTATTAGTAGTTGGCACTATTCGTCTCGTTGGCTCGAACGCGAATAATGCCTTCTCCTCGGTCGCCAGCTCGATTCAGTAGGCGGTTTCCCCAAGGGAGGCAACATGAACGAGATGAGAGTTGAGCTCCCTGTAAGAACTGTGGCAACGTCTTCTCGATATTCATCAGAGAAGCCGCCGATCTACGGCATTGTGTACACCTCCAAGGGTTTGGCGTCGATCTTTGCTGGACCGGTCGCGGCACTTGCGTCCGTGCGCACCGGCAATTGGATTGGAGTTTTCTGGGTGATGATCGCCTGCGACCTCACCGCGGCAATTCTGGCATTGGCTTGGCTGAAGCCGGTTGCTGGACGCACTATAGCGCGAGCACAGGAGATGGCCCTGGCTGACCAGACGTCTGGAACGCTAGTCACGTCACGTTCGGGAAGTTGATAATCGGGAAGGGTTGGCGAAATCGCCCGTGCGTGTGCCGGTACCGATCGGTTCAACGCATGGTTGTAGATCGCCCACACATTGCTATCCATCATAAATGTCCCGTGGTACGGCATATCGATATGACTCTTTATAGAACGGGAATTGCGATATGCCCTTGAGATTACCCTCACCCTGAACCTCATCGGTGATGTTCTAGCGAGACGGTCTTGACCGTATCTTCAAATGCTTGCGCAGTGTCCACGACTTGTTATGAGTTGTTCGCGAAGGCAGCCCGCGATGGCTTGGCCTTGAGCACCTCCTCTGTGAATTCCCGGCCAAGTCCGCGCGAAGCCCCGTGATGAGCCACACGTTCGGCATAACAAACCTCAACGAGTCTTGGAATACACAATTCCCCAGTTTGCGTCAAACGATTACGACGACTTGGCCAATCTGCGTACTAGATTCCATGCGCTGATGGGTGTCGGAAGTCAATGCAAACGTATGGAAATTGCTTTCCGCAATTGAGACACACCTCATAAGTGCGACCCGATATCGTGAATGGTCGACTCACATTGCGGTGCCAGCAGCCAAAGACTCGCTCAAGGGCGTTTTGCACTCGATGCATCATGGCCCATCGAGATCGCAATTTGATCTCCATTCGTGTTCCCGCTCGGACTCGCCGCATGCCTCTCACGCAGAAGGCCGCGGGTTCGAGCCCGTCGCTCGCGCGATATTGACCAAGGCAGTCAAAATCCTCCTATCCGCCGTCAATTTCTGCGCGGAAGATCGACCCGCCGGCGTTGCTATTCGATCGCCCAGTGTTGCCATAGCAACACAAGACGTTTGTACAACACGTAGCGGCGGCCGGATTTCTTGTCGCGAACGCGAACGAGATCTCCATCGCGATACAACATCGACCCTGAGACTTTCGCCTTCCCCCCTTCTATGAGGCGACGTGTGTTGTTGGCAGTTGCGAACGTGAAGGTTGCGAGCACAATGGCGGCACTTGCGCAGGTGACGCAGCAAGTGGGGACACCCCACTTGCACACAACGGTCGAAACAACACAGCTGTTGTCCTCCAATAGTAGAGCGAACGTGGAAGTCGACGTTTCATGAATCGATCGTCAACTGAGAGATCGGGGAGTCGACTGAATTCAGGAGAATCTTTGACGGTGTGGGGTCACTACAGCCCGGAGATTGTCGATATTTGAACGCTGCCACGAGATAAGTCGAGTGTAGAGGATGGTTTAGATGGGCTGGCGTTGGCCATCGGATTGCATTTGATGATGGAAGAAGTTGTTCCAACGAAGTGCTGGAATGCGATTGACGCTCCAAACGCTGAGTAGGAGGCGACCAGGATGGACAGCGACTATGTGTTTCTTTGTGGCCTCATGTGGTGCAGGTTCGGACAGAAAGACGCAGGCAAGGAACTACTCAGGGCTGTCGACTCTGGGGATCCAGATATGAAAGCACTGGCCTGGGCGATGTTTGCGAAAGGGGTCCGACGCTTGAAAGAGTTGGAAAAACGGCCGCAACCTTCTCCCCTCGCGAGCCTTCGGGAGGAGTATGTGGATGAGATCATGCGGTGTCAGTAAGGCGCTTTTGCATAAGTTCCGGTTGTGCGATTCTGTGCGTTGTCAATGCGGATGGATTTTGTAGACCGATTGGAGGTTGAACGCGGATGGGAGTCTGGCCGACAGAAGGGAATGAGATCAAGGAGGTTGTCGTGGCAAAAGTAATTGAGTTTTATATACCGAAGAACTTTCGGAAACTGTTGAAGTGGGCCCCTGCGCTGCACTGCGGAAAGATCATAGAGTTCTGCTCAACGACTAAGAAGTCAGCCTAGCTCCAAATAAGTCAGTTGTCCGGACCAGTTGATCTCGCGAGCGGACGAGGCAAGCTGCGCAACCACCTCGACGCTTCCAGGCCCAGGAGATGAGTGAATGTCTCACAACGTTGGCGAAATCAGGCGTTGCGGCGGGTTCGAAAGCTGGTTCATCTTCGCGCACCGGAACAATTGAATGCCCGCATCGGCCGTGATAGCTCACGTGCGGCAGGAATAGTTTCGTTTCGTCAGTATCGTTTGATTATAAATACGGTCTTGTCATCAATGCGGTCTTCTTCGCCGGTCTCTCGCAAACGGTCGTCTCTCATCACAGCAAATTCCAGCAAAACGTTGCATATGTCTTTTGCCGGCAGCAGGCTGTGCTCTCGCATTACCGCTTCGAGCTTGCCGCGGTCTTCAGCATCGCTGCCGTCGTAAACCCCGTCTGTGTAAAGGAAGAGAATGTCTCCCGGACTCATCAGCGTGATTTCCGCGACGTCGGAGGAGTTTGCCCGCCGTTGCCGGAACTGCAACGAAAAATATCGATTACGATCTGGATGATCTTCGGGAATCTGCAGACCCAGCTCCAGAAATTGCACCATGCAGCTTTTATCGATGTCCAAGAATCCACGGTATTCAGCGGAAAATACCAGCGGTGGCGGATGCCCGAAATTAACGAAGCGAAAATGACCGTTAGGGCGGACCTCGCCGTAGAGCATACTTGCAATCTCGCGGGCGCTCTCTTGCTCACTTCGGCCCAGCGCATTGCGAGCCGTGACTGACTGCGCCAAGCGGAGGTTGAGCTTTTCAAACATCTCCGGCGTCGTTTTCCCATGGCGATCGAGTTCGGAAAGCATCAAGGCATGGAAGGTGTCATGGACCGTGGATGCGATCTTCGCTGAAATAATTCCATGTCCCTCAGCGTCCACCAACAGGACGCCGGCAGTACTGTAAAGCTCGTTCAGATCTTCGGCCACTCGCACCTGTTCTGAACTTCGCGCGTATCGGTATTCGGATTCCATTTCGGGCTTGTAATCCGGCCTTGACTTCAGCCATTGCACATGATCGTCCACCGAGTTACGCGGCGGCGCGCCTGATGGACCCGGCTCAAGAAATTCTTTCGATAACTTCAAAGCCCGCTGAATACGCGCGTCTATGTCGTAACGCTGCTGAAAATTTATGTATTCAAAGAGATCGCCGCCGACAGTTCCAGCGGGAATGGAATTCCCATACATCTCGATTCCTGGGAGGTGGGGAATCGCACCTTCCACCGGCATTAATCGCTGCCGTAGATACTCATCGATTGTTGGATCCGTGTAGGTTCTGGCCATAGGAGAATTCTACGGTTAGAGCGAACTATCTCTCCTGCGAATGAGGGCGAGAAATTCTTCCCTGGTTTCCTTCTGACGAAAGGCGCCCAGCATGGAGGACGTTATGGTCGATGAGTGCTGCTTCTCGACTCCGCGCATCATCATGCACAAGTGCCTTGCTTCAATGACTACTCCGACCCCAAGTGGATTGATGGCGTCCAGAATGGCCTCTGCAATTTGCGTTGTCAGGCGTTCTTGTACTTGCAGGCGGCGAGCAAAGACGTCCACCAGTCGGGGCACTTTACTAAGGCCAATAACTTTTCCTCGCGGAACATAGGCAACGTGAGCCTTGCGGAAGAAGGGCAAAACATGATGTTCGCACAGGCTGAACACCTCAATATCTTTTATGATCACCATTTCGTCGTAAGCTACGTCGAACATGGCATCGAGGAGAATATCTTTGGCATCCTCTCCGTAGCCCTTGGTTAGATATTGCAGTGAATGTTCTAAGCGCTCGGGCGTGTCCACTAAGCCATCTCGGTCTGGGTTCTCGCCGATGCGTATCAGCGTTTCTCTCACAAGATCCTGAAGGCTGGCACTAACTAGCGAGACGGGCTCAAAGCTCCCTCTCATTTCTCCTCACAATTCACACGATGCTCGAGACCACGAAATCCAGTTTTCGCTGCATCGTATTTTTACTTGCTGACCAGATGAACAGTGTCTCTATGTTTATGCGATTTTTCCTTTGTCGAGGACTGTCGCAGCCTCGCCTTGCATGGATTTGACAAGGTCTGCGGCGGATGCTCCTTCGAGTGACAGTCCGTAGCCGACTTCTCGAACGATGCGCTCCTTCAACGGGTGAATGAAGTGCACGCGCGTGTTGCGGCGAGTCACTTCCGGTACCTTGAGGTACAGAGCAGCGAGTTCCCGCGCTCGGCTGAGCGCCTTGCCTTTCGCCACAACTTCGGTAACCACACCCCATTCGTGCGCGGTACGCGCTCTTAGCGGCTGTGGATTCAGTAGGAACGCCTCCGCCCGACCTGCACCGGCGCGATAACTCCATGTGGTAAAAATGCCGTCACCCGGAACAATGCCTCCAGCGAAGTGCGGCAGATCGAGGAAGGTCGCAGCTTCGCCGGCCACGATCACATTCGCAAGCAGCGCATATTCGGAATGCACATGGGCGCGCCCCTCGATGGCCGCGATCACCGGCACGCGTATGTTGGCCAGGTTTTCCAGAATCTGAGTGCCTTCGTCGTGAACCTGGCTCCAGACGCCGGGATCGGCGACGTTGCCGAAGGATGAAAAATCGATGGCAGGAATAAAGTCCCCGCCTGCTCCAGTCAGGATTACTATCTTGTTCGCTCGATCTTGCGCAATCCGGTAAAAGGCCTCCACAAATTCTGTATGGTCCTGCGCTGTAAAAGTGAAGGGTCCGCCCTTGCTGTGAAATTCAGCTATCAGCACACCAGTGGCGTCTCGCGTGAGCTTCAGACTGCGATAGGCGTCGAAGTAGTCAGCCTTAACCGCGTTCATAGTGTTTTCCTCTCTGTCTCGTCCCGTCGGATCGAATTAGACTCGCAATTAGTGCCGGCCAATCACCCGGTTAACATCCGCAACTGCCTGAGAGTGTTCGAAGACTCCGGACGAATTGTGTAATCTAGGTTCACATGGGCTGCGCGGATGATCCCTTGCTTGTCGACCACGTAGCGTGCAGGTATCGGCAATCGGTACTCCGCCTCATCGTGGAACCTGTCCAGTGCATTGCCGAACGACTTGTAAAGATCGCGCAAGTAATCCGGCAGCGTAAAGACTGAATACTCGGATTTCAGAATTGATTCCGTGTAGAGCCTCCAGCTCCATGTTGCAATAAGGTCACCTGTGTCCCCGGAAAAAGCTGACCACCAATGGCCTTCGCGCAGAGATCGTTCGAGACCACCTGCACGTGATCCTGATTGAACAAGGCGAAGCTCGGAGCACGGTCACCGATCTTGAGCGCTTGCCGTTCAATTCCCGATGCCTTGAGCTCGGCTGTCGCTCGATGGATCTTTTTGATTTGCCTCACGCTGAGCGTTGTACGGTGGAGCTCCAGATTCGAATGTTTTCTTAAAATCATCTAAACGCAATTGAAGACTTGCCATTTATGTTTTCAGTCCTTTCCACATTTCTCGGATTAGGACATAGAGCACGTTGCAGCAAGACTCAGATTTGCGCTACGCCACCATCGACGTAAAGCTCTGTACCCGAGACATAGCTGGCCTCATCGGAAGCGAGGAATGAAACCGCTTTGGCAATCTCGTCGGGGTCTCCCAATCTTCCGAGTGGGACATTGTTCTCCATCTCCTTTTTCATCTTCAGGAGCGCCTCGCCCTGCTGAAGGTCTTCCAGAATCGGAGTGTCGATGTGACCCGGGCTCAGCACATTCACTCGGATGCGGCGGTCGCGCAAGTCATTTGTCCAAGTCCGCGCAAAGGAACGTACCGCGGCCTTGGTGGCGCTATACACGCTCATCGCGGGAAAGCCCTTGATATCGGCAATGGATCCATTAAGGATGATGGATCCCCCGTCCTTCATCAGCGGAAGACCCTTTTGCACGGAAAAGAAGAGTCCTTTCACGTTGGCGTCGAAGTGAAGGTCGAAAAACTTCTCGTCGACCGTCCCAAACGGGGCCAACTTCGCGAGGCCGGCATTCGCAAAAATGATGTCGATCTGGCGAGTGTGTTTTTTTATCGTGTCGTATAGACGATCAAGGTCAGAAAGCTTGGCTACGTCGCCCTGTACCGCGGTCACGTTCTTTCCAATCTCGGCAGCTGCAGCATCCAGCGCGTCTCTACCGCGGCCAGTAATGAACACGTGATCCATCCCTTCTTGGACGAAGCGCTTCGCGGTAGCCAGGCCCATTCCCGCCGAGCCTCCGGTGACAACCGCGACCTTTCCCTCAAACTTCTTTGACATAGCCAAGTCCTTTCGTGAGCAGTCAACCTAGCGCGAACACGCATGATTATTTGCAACTGATATTCCAAGTCGATGTCATCGGACGCATTGTTCTCAGGTATGACGACCGGACTTAAAATCAAGCGAATACAGTCAAGATCGTGAGGGATGGAAGATCCAGAGACTTCCGATAACGGATTGGACACGTCGAAGTATCGCCGTGACGGCATATCGACCTTTGGGGCAGCACATAAATTGCGTATGGCATAAGTTGGTTTCATCCGGTGTTTAAGGCAGGAACTAACTTTTGTGCGGGCCCGTACAAGCGCGCCGGGCAAGGCACCGAACGAGACTTATACCGCCAGTTCCGGTCCCTCGTTGACCTCATCAATGAGTCGGTGAAACCGCGGTCGGTATATCCCGAGCCTCTTCATCTTGGAGACTAATGTTGTGCGCTTAAGCCCCAGCCGGGCAGCCGCTCCTCGCGACCCTCCTATGATTCCTCCGGCAGCCCGTAAAGTCTGCAAAATCAGAGTTGTTTCGTGATCACGCAGCGTTCCTTGTGGGGCAATTGGGGGTGTTGTATACGTTTGTGGTGAAGGCAGAGGATTCGGAAGCAGGCCATCGTCTGATCGGATTACGGCCCGTTCAATGAGGTTTTGGAGTTCGCGTACATTGCCCGGCCAAGGATATGCAATGAATGCATCCATCGTTGTCTCCGGTATCTGTTCAATGTGCTTCCCCATTCGCCGTGCGAATACCTCGACGAAATGAAGGACCAACTGGCGTACGTCCTCTCGGCGCTCCCGCAAGGGCGGAACCACGACCGGAAAAACGTTCAGCCGATAGTAAAGATCACTGCGAAATTGATTACGCGCAACCATCTGTGCCAGATCGCGATGGGTGGCGGCAACCAGGCGCAAGTTGATGTGATGGGTGCGGCCGCTGCCCAGGCGCTCGAACTCTTGTTCCTGCAAAACGCGCAAGAGTTTCGGCTGTAGGGCCAGCGGCAAGTCCCCAATTTCGTCAAGAAAAAGAGTGCCGGTATCAGCCGTTTCGAAACGGCCAATTTTTTGTGCCACGGCCCCGGTAAAGGCACCCTTCTCGTGCCCAAACAACTCACTCTCCAAGAGATCGAAGGGGATGGCAGCGCAGTTAAGCTTCACGAAGGGGCGTCCGCAGCGGGGACTCAGATTGTGAATGGCATGGGCGATCAATTCCTTCCCCGTTCCGGTCTCTCCCAGAACCAGCACAGTGGAATCAGTGGGCGCCACACGTTGCACTTCCGCGAGAGCTGATTCAAGAGCGGGGCTGTTGCCGACAATGTGATCAAATTGTCGGTCTCTGTCGTCCCGTTCGTCAAAGCGTAGTCTCTCAAAGGCGCGCACAACTACCTCCAACCAAAAACCATGCAATCGACTTAAATCAGCTCTCAGCCTTCCAGCGCCACTCGAATAGCCTCAAGTAGAGTTTCGCCGTCAAAAGGCTTGGTGAGGAATTTCACTGCACCGGCTCGCATCGCCTGCAGTCGCATCTTCTCGTCGCCGTGCGCGGTCATGAAGACGGTCGGGATTGGGTGATGATCAGAGTTCAACTTAGCCTGCAGGTCCAATCCTGACATCCCCGGCATGCGGATATCGGCGATGAGGCAGCCAGTTTCGTGTTGCCGGCCAGAGCTCAAGAAATCCTCGGCGGAGGCAAAAGACTGCGCTGAAAAACCCGCCGATTTCAGCAAACGTTGCACGGCGACTCGGTACGAGTCGTCGTCATCGATAATGGCAACCATTTTTTTCTTCCTCTCACTAGCCATGCAGGTAGAGGATTGCTCCGCTCTCCGCAGAAAGCAATTATTGTTTGCGATAGGGACGCCTATATGTATGTATAAGGGAGTCGTAAATACTGCGGACGGGCCGGGAGACGACCTCAGCGATCTGCGCTCGTCATCGTCGAAAGCTTAAGCCTTTCTGCCATTCTTCCCAGCTCAGCGGGCGAGTTGGCTCGCATCTTGCGCATTACTTGCCCACGCTGCACGGTCACAGTGATTTCGGTGGTGCCGAGTGTCGAGGCAATCTGCTTCGTCAGCATGCCGGAAACAATAAGACGCATGACCTCGCGCTCGCGCGCTGTCAATTTCGCGTAGCGTTCTTGCAATTCCGCAAGCTCGCTCTGTTGTTGCCGCGCTTCTGCATTGCTCTTCAGCGCCTGCTGAATCGCATCGATCAGGTCCTGATCGCGGAAAGGCTTGGTCAGAAATTCCACCGCGCCAGACTTCATCGCTTTGACAGTCATGGGAATATCCCCGTGGCTGGTGATGAAAATAATGGGGATCTGAGCTCCTGTTTCGTTTAATTTGCTTTGGACCTCCAGGCCACTCATTCCGGGAAGTCGTATATCCAGTACGAGGCAGCTGGGAGCGTCTGGAAGCTTCCGCCGTAGAAAGTCCTGTGGCGTAGCAAATGACTCCGAGTGCACGCCCACTGTCTTCAACAGACGCTGCATAGCCGCACGCATGCGGTCATCATCATCGACAACGAACACAGTGGGGGTATCGGCAGAGGTCATGCAGCTGCAGCCACGGTACTGGGCAGGGTAAAGTGAAACGCAGCCCCCCGTCCGGAGTTCGGGGTCGCCCAAATGCGGCCACCATGCGACGCGATAATGGAACGGGTGATTGCCAGCCCCAGACCTGTACCTTGAGCCTTGGTGGTGAAGAATGCGTCGAAAATCTTGTCTGCATTGTCGGCGGGCAGTCCCACGCCAGTGTCGGTGACCGAGATAAGCAGTTGACCCTCCCCGGCCAACTGCGCCTTAATGCTTAGTTCACCGGTTACGTCCCGCATCGCCTCAATGCCATTAAGCATAAGATTCATCAACGCCTGCTGCAACTGCACTCGATCCGCCATCACTTTGGGCAGCTCTTCGGCCAGGTCGGTGTGAATCGTAACTGAATGGCGATTCGCTTCATTGTGCAGCACTATGACCATGTCTCTGATAATCTCGTTTACGTCAACTATGTCCAGCTGTGGAGAACCCTTCTGGTAGAGCAAGCGGACGCGGTCGATGATATCGGCCGCGCGCTTGGCATCTCTGACCATTTCCAAAGCAGCTTCTTTCGCCTCTGGGAGGTCGGGTTGATCGTGGTCAAGTATTCGGAAGCAAGCTTCCGCATTGGTTACGGCCGCCCCAATGGGCTGCTTGATTTCGTGCGCCAGCGAGGCCGTCAACTCGCCCATCGTGCTCACGCGGTTGATATGCGCGAGATCCGCCTCTAGCTGGCGCAGCCTGTCGCGCGCCTCTTCAGCACGCTTGCGCTCCGTGATATCGACCATCGTGCCGACCACTTGAACAAGCTCTCCACTGGGACTCAAAACTGGATGGCCGATGCCACGAATGTGTTTGACGGTTCCATCGGGCTCCACGATTCTGAACTCTACGTCGCAATTTACTTTATTGAGGAATGTCCTTTCATTGGCCAGCTTCAGCTTTTCGCGGTCTTCTGGATGTATTCGCTGCAGCCATTGGTCGAACGTTGGTGGGCCTTGTTGTGGATCAAAGCCGAAAAGTCGGAACATTTCGTCGGACCAGTACACGGTCTCGTGGCTTCTGCCATCAATGGCACAACTACCGGTGTGGGTCAGGCTCTGTGCTTCCATTAAATAGGCTTCACTGGACCGAAGGGATTCCTCGGCATGCTTGCGTTCCGTTACGTCCATTGCAACACCGACGAATTCCACCAATTCCCCTGACGAATCCAAGACAGGCTGACCGACGGAATGAATGTATTTAACCGCAGAGTGCGGAGGCAGAATCCGGAACTCCACGCCATAATCCGACTTTTCGGCGATTGCTCGGTCAATCGTCGCGTGCCACATGGCCCGGTCTTCGGGATGGATACGTTGCAGCCGTTGTTCCCAAGTGGGCATACCTTCTTTCGGATCGAAGCCCTGTATGCGATACCATTCCTCTGATATGTAGAGCGCGTTCCCACTAGGAATCTCGCATGCCCAACTTCCTATATGAGCGAGTTGCTGCGCCTGTGCAAGGTAGCTCTCGCTGCGGCGCAATGCCGCCTCGACGCGCTTTTGTTCGCTTAAATCAAGTGCGAAAGCAACGCCTTCGTGGCCACCTTCTTCGAACAGAGCCCCGGCGACCAGCACGGGCACGCGGCTGCCATCTCTCCGGAAGTATTCCTTTTCGAAGGGCTGCAAGCTCCCGGTCATCTTCAGCTTTGGTACCCACAGGAGTTCGTCGCGGTCAAGCCATTCCGGCGGTGTGAGGTCGGTCCATCGCAGGCGGCCCGTAGCGAGATCGTCCCGCTGGTATCCGATGATGCGCAGAAACGCATCATTCGCCTCAAGAATCCGGCCTTCGAAATCCCAGGTAAAAACTCCAACGATGTTAGCCTCGACCAACCGCCTGATCTTCGCTTCGCGATCCTGGAGCTCACGCTCAGCACGGCGGAGCTCCGCCCTCTCATTGGCTTCGCGGAGCGCCCGGCGCACCGAGGGCACCAGGCGAGACAGTCGCGTTTTCAAGACGTAATCCGTCGCGCCGATCTTGAGAGCTTCGACGGCCACCTCTTCCCCCATGGTTCCCGAAACGAAGATAAACGGCAGGTCCGGCCGTTGCCGTAGTGTGATCGTCAACGCCGACAAGCCATCAAACGAGGGCAGAGCGTAATCCGCCAGGATTAGGTCGATTCCCCCCTGTTGTAGGGCCGCGAGGAAGCTGGATTCCGTCTCCACGCGGGTCACGTCGCAGGCAAGTCCGCCCATTTCGAGCGTGTCTTGCGTTAACTCCGCGTCGGCGTGGTCATCTTCCAGATACAGGATACGTACAGGAGAATTCATCGCTCTGTTTCAGCGCTTCCTGGCACTTCCGGGCGGGGCTTCGTTGATGACTGCCCAAAAGACGCCGAGCTGTTTGATCGCGTTCACGAACTCGTGGAAATCTACCGGCTTTACCACATACGCGTTGACCCCCAGTTTGTAGCTGGCCACCATATCTTTTTCTTCGTGGGACGACGTGAGCACGACCACCGGAATCATCTTCAGTTTCTCGTCGGCTTTGATCTGCTGCAGTATTTCGAGTCCGTCGATCTTCGGCAATTTTAGATCGAGAAGGAGAACCGCGGGATTCTCGGGGGCGCGTCGCATGAACTTTCCGCGGTAGTACAGATAATCAAGCGCCTGCTCGCCGTCGGTGGCGACAACGACCTCGTTCGCAAGATTGTATTCATCCAAAGCCGTTAGCGTAAGCTCAACATCTTTGGGGTCGTCTTCGACCAGTAAGATCCGTCCAAAAAGGTCCATGTATCAGTGAGCTCCTGTTCTGGAAAGTGAGAAGTAGAAGGTAGCGCCGCCTTCCACTTTGCCTTCCGCCCATACTCGGCCGCCATGGCGTTGTACTATGCGCTGAACCGTGGCCAACCCGATACCAGTGCCTTCGAAAGCCTCTTGCGGGTGAAGCCGTTGGAAAACGCCAAACAGCTTGTTGGAATATTTCATGTCGAATCCGACGCCGTTGTCCCGAACGAACAGCACCACGTGATCGTTCTGGTGGTCAGTGCATCCGATTTCGATTTCGGCCTGGGACCGTGCACGCGTAAATTTTACAGCGTTAGAAATCAAGTTGACCATAGCCTGCCGCAGCATCGACCGATCCCCATACCATTCGGGCAGTGAATCTATCTTCCAGACGATCTTGCGCTCGTTTGCATCCTGACGGACTTCGGCTATCGCGTCTTGAACGACCTGCTTCAGGCTAACCGTGGAATAGTGTGCCTCGGCACGACTGATTCGAGAAAACGCGAGCAGGTCGTCAATCAGGGTGCCCATCCGATTTGCCGCTTCCAGGATCACAGTTAGATAGCGCCTGCTCTTCTCATTGAGAGATGCGGCCGCGCTATTGCGCAGAAGCTCCGCAAAACCTGCCATATGTCGGAGGGGCGCCCGCAGGTCATGCGAGACGGAATAAGCAAACGCTTCCAGCTCCTTGTTGATGGCTTCGAGTTCCGTGGAACGCTTCGCAAGCTCCTGATTGAGGCTTTGGATTTCTAGCTCCCGGCGCTTGCGCACGGTGATGTCATTGTTCGTTTCCAGGACGGCAACAGGCAGCTCCCGCTCGTCTCTGCGCAAGGACCACCGACTCGCCACGATTACCTGGGTTCCGTCCGCTTTCGTGTGCTTGAGTTCGCCTTCCCAACGCCCGGTCCGTAGGAACTCCGCCAGGATGTCGTCGAGCGGCGACGGAAAAACGGTCCGCAGAAGTTCATGAGAGCTCTTCCCAACCGCCTGCTCTGGTGTCCACCCGTACAACTCCTCAGCCCCTCGATTCCAGTACCGAATGCTGTCACTCATATCACGGACGAAAATCGTGTCATGGGTGAGATTGAGCAGGCTGCTTCGTTCCGACACTTCGATTTCGAGCTTGTCGCGAGCTTCAAGAAGATCTGCCTCGACGCGGCGTCGAACAGAGCTAAACCAGCTGACTAGCCATGCGAATAAGGCGAAAAGAATAAAGTAAGGGATATCAGAACGTGAGATGTAAAGCGCGTGAGAAGGTTCCGCGAAGAAGTAAGCGAAGCTTATGCATGAGAGTAGAAGCGCCAGCACGGCAGCCCCAGTCCCTCCATACCAGGCGGCCACGGCGATGGCAAACAGGAAGAGCGTTATGTTGCGGAGCTGTAAGCGCTCGATGAGAAGCGCCCCGCCGAGCGCCACGGAGACGGAAAGCAGTGCGAGACCGTAGCGTAGGACGGGGGACTGGGCAATCCGTAATTGGAACTTCGACCGGGCCATGGCCCCTTCACTTCGACACTTCGCGCCATTTATCGGCGCCAAGTATAACGCGTTTTGGCCCATCGCTGTTGATGGTGCCAAAAAAGGTCGAGGTGGGTTGAGATGCGCATTCCCACCGACAGCGGGGCGAACCATTCGATGGTGGAATCGCACGGCGGCCATTTGTGGGCTGCCGACAGCCCTCCGCGCGGCGCAAGATTTTGTTTGTGCACATTTCCTACCAACGGCGAGACACGCGACTCAGTTGTATCGGGAGATCGTACTGGACCTGCTGACGGCCTTCACGCCAACAACCCGGTCGTTTGAGTCTATGAATACTGGGCGACCCACGCAGCGGGAGTAAGGTGCGCGAGCCGCTGGATCGGCAGATCGGCAAGTCCGGGGAGGACCGCAGCCAGATAGTCGCACAACGAGAGCTTCAACCGGCGATAGCCTTCCACGACCGAGAAAATCGATGCGACCTTGGGTCCCGCCTGTGGACTTCCTATGTGGATCCAGTTCTTGCGACCCAGAGCCACAGCACGCATCGAATTCTCCGCCAGATTATTGCTCAATTCAAGTTCAGAACATTCCAGAAAGCGCGTAAGTTTCCTTCACAGTGTGAGCGGTCTTGGCATGCCAGTTGCTTTCACAATCGTCAGAAGAAGCCGAAGTCGTCAAATGCGGTGGTGGGCGAACGCGGGACGGAGGCCCCGCCTAGGTTAGACGATGGCGATGCGGCAGATGATGGAGGATGTCATGGCGAAAGTGATTAAGTTTTACATTCCAGATTCTTTTCCGAAAAAAGTTAGCTGCATAGCTCGCACCGAACCTGGGGAAGTGATTGAGTTTCGGTTACCTCGTGGAAGAGGGGTTGGCGATGCAGTTCGCGAACCGGCAGCAGGTGACCCACACACGAAAGAGGGTGCGATCCCGATGTGGACTTTTTGCATTTGAGCGGGCTCCGTCCTTGTACGAGCAGTCATCGCCGGCTATTGCGAAATTGCCGATGATTGTCGCGTCGCGGTGTTTGGGTACCGTTGCAGTGTTCGCTCTGCCAGATAGGTCGCCAATCTTTTCCACATCGCCCCAGGCACCTGAGCTGGTTTGAATGCAGTTCAATGGCTCCGCCGCATTCGGGACAGATGCAATTCACAATGGCAGATCTCACATGCGCGTTTGATTCAATTGAGCTATCCATATGCAACTCCTTATGAATATAAAAGATCCGCCTTCCAAGAGGTCAGTCAGTGCACAACATCTACGCCGTGCTCGATCTCTGCGGATTACTGTTGGCGACTGTGCCTGGATCGCTTCACGCTTTCGCGGGTGCTCTTCTCAATCACTTCCTTGAGCCTCACACGAGCTCTTGCGAGCCGTGCCTTTACTGTTCCGTCTGGCACTCGCAGGAGATGTGCAGTTTCGCGAATGCTGAAGCCCTCGACGGCGCGCAGTTGAAAGGTTCTGCGCAAAGTGGGCGAGAGCCGGGAGGTTGCATCAACGAGTGTTTCCGCAATTTCTCGCTTGCGACACACCTCTTCGGGATCGGGTCGAGTGTCTGACACCATGTCCGCTACGGGAACATCCTGCTCGCCATCCGTTTCGTCCAAAGCGATTTGCACCGGCGACAAACGCCGACGTAACTTCATGCGTGCGGAATTAATGACGATCGTCGTCAGCCACGTGGACATCTTCGCTCGCCCTTTGAACTGGTCTACATGTGTCAAGGCTGACAACAAAGCATCCTGAACTGCATCCTCCGCGTCAGCTGCGTTCCTCAGATGACCCAGCGCGATTCGACGAAAGCGAAGCGAGTGGCTAGTGATAACGTCTGTTAGCTCCTGCATTCTTCTCTGATAACACTCGACTGGAACTGCTTCTGGATTGATTTCTATCGCCGTGCTCGCCATAGATGGAACCTCCTGGTCACCTGTCGAATGCATGCCGGGTTCCATTAACGCTCAGCAAGTGTCCTTTTGTTTTCGTCGCTTAACATTCGCGAGCGCCGTCATGCACTTTCATGCGTCATCGACTTTCAAAGACCTGCAGGTTCTAAGCCACGATGACGCGATTTCGTTTCTTCAACGTACCCCGGTGACTTGCCTGCGTTGCTATCGCGACACGCGACTTCGGGACGACACGTAGCGGCGAAACTCAGTCAATAACCGATCAGACCTGCGGTGACGCCGGGTAGAAACGTCTGTTCTCGAAATGGCAAAGGACATGCAATAAAGTGGAATTGAGGCTAAGAGAACAGCAGGTGAGAACTGAAATGAAGAGGTTTGAACCGCTCAGCGTTCCAGCGCTTGGGTTGGCAGAAGCAAACGTCTGATTGCAGTCGGGAGTGCAGGCAGGCCTTTGGTTGTCTTTTGTTCAGTTGTACGCTCCCCGCAATCAATGCCGGGAGCGTAGCCCCTTAAGCATCGTGTCGTTTTGGAGTGCTGCCGTAATCGTCCTTCTCCGATGCACCACAGTTGGGACAATCTGGAAATCGCAGCGCCCTCGCCTCCGCTTCGGTACGCCTGCAGTTTGTGATTCAGTGCGTCACATAGTTAATTCCGAACGCTCATTGAACTCATCCATGGCTCGTTGCCGCCGCGGTTGGTAAATCCCGAGCTTCTTCATCTTGGAGACTAAGGTTGTACGTTTAAGTCCCAGGCGCGCCGCTGCACCAAGCGGTCCTCCAATCACCCAACCTGTGGCCTCGAGCGCCTGCAAAATCAAGGCTCGTTGCGAATCCATGAATGTGCCGTTTGAAAGAGTCGTGGCGTCCGCATCCTCCTTTTTTGATCTAGGCAGCGGGTTCGGAAGCACTCCGTTATCCGAGCGAATAACAGCCCGCTCAATGAGGTTTTGCAATTCTCGAACATTCCCTGGCCAGGAGTACGCTATCAGGGCATTCATCGTTGCCTGAGGTATCTGGTCAATGTGCTTGCCCATGCGCTGGGCAAATACCTCGACAAAATGCGAGACCAAAGGTTGTATGTCCTCTCGGCGTTCTCGCACGGGTGGAACCAGGACAGGGAAAACATTCAGCCGATAATAAAGATCACTGCGGAACTCATTCCGACTGACCATCTCTGTGAGATCACGATGTGTGGCTGCAATCAGGCGGACGTCGATCTGATGGGTCCGCCCGCTTCCAAGCCGCTCGAACTCCTTTTCTTGCAGAACCCGGAGCAGCTTTGGCTGTAACGCCAGAGGAATATCTCCGATTTCATCAAGAAACAGTGTTCCCGTATCCGCCATTTCGAAGCGGCCAATTTTTTGCGTGACGGCCCCCGTGAAGGCACCCTTCTCATGGCCAAATAACTCACTCTCCAAGAGATCGAAGGGGATAGCAGCGCAGTTAACCTTGACGAAGGGGCGTCCGCATCGCGGGCTCAGATTGTGAGTGGCATGGGCGATCAATTCCTTCCCCGTTCCGGTTTCTCCCAGAACCAGCACAGTGGAATCGGTCGGTGCTACACGTTTCACCTCCGCCAGCACCGACTTCAGAGCAGGGCTGTGGCCGATGATCTGTTCAAACTCGCACTCAAGGCGATTCTGTTCATTTTGAGGAACTCTGTTGTATTCCATAACTCACCCCACATTCCATAACTCATCTCACCGGGATCTCCTGTAAACCAGGAATTAAAGCGAAATCACGTGATGTGTACATCTGTGGACTCCTTGGTTACTTGGTAATCGCAGTGCCGTCGTCCTGCCGCAAGGCTGCACGAATGATCTGGAGCAGGAGTTCGTCACTGAACGGTTTACCTAAGAATGCGACGGCACCAGCTTGCAATGCTTGCTGACGCAATTCTTTGTTGTCGTGAGCAGTGATGAAAATGATAGGAATCTTGTAGCCAGCGGCGGCAAGATGGCTTTGCAGTTGTAGCCCATTCATGCCTGGCATCTGAATGTCAATGATGAGACAGGATGTCTCGTGCAGCCGGCCAGCCTTCAGGAAACTTTCGGCAGATTCGAACGCCGCTGCGTGAAAACCAAAAGACTCGATAAGCAGGGTTGTGGTCCTGCGGATGGACTCGTCGTCGTCAACTAGCGATATGAGATTCTTTCTTCCTCCCAATTGTCCCCCTAAAGCTGAACAAATGGTTTGAAGTAAAATCTCGTCAGTAAACGGCTTGCCGAGGAATGCGACAGCACCAGCTTGCAATGCCTGCAGACGGGATGCATTATCGTCGTAAGCGGTGATAAAAATGATTGGGATCTTGTAGCCCAGGGCAGCGAGATGGCTTTGAAGTTGTAGCCCACTCATACCCGGCATTCGCACGTCAACGATGAGACAGGATGTCTCCTGCAACTGGTCAGATTTCAGAAAAAGTTCCGCAGATTCGAACCCTACCGCTCGAAACCCAAGAGACTCGATGAGCAGCGTTGTGGTCCGGAGGACGGACGCATCGTCGTCGACAACCGAGATTAGATTCTTTAACATTCTCAACTCCAACTGAAGTGACATTATTCCTAGAGGGGAAAGAAATCTATTGGGTGTTGGTATTTCTGGATTGGCAAAAAGGAGGATGCCCGTAAGCTTTGGCTTACGAGGCTTTTTCCGAAGGAGCTTTGACCTTCTCGACCATTTTTATCAGTTCGGCAAGCGATGCCGCTTGCATCTTCTCCATCGCCCGGCTGCGCTGAACCTTTACGGTGCTTTCCGCGGTTCCGAGTTCAGCAGCAATTTGTTTGTTTAGCATTCCCGCAACGACCTTGGAAACTACCTCCTGCTCGCGAGAAGTCAACGAGTCGAAGCGCTGCCGAAGATCCGCCACTTCCTTGTCTTGTTTGCGCCTGGTACGGTCCCGGTCAAGTGCCACGCGAACAGCATCCAGAAGATCCTGGTCACGAAATGGTTTAGTAAGAAATTCGACCGCTCCGGCTTTCATAGCACGAACGCTCATGGGAATGTCGCCGTGACCGGTAAGAAAAACTATTGGGATACAAATGTTTCGCGTCGCAAGCTCTCGTTGGAAATCGAGTCCACTCAATCCCGGAAGCCGGACATCCAACACAAGACAACTAGGAATATCAGCAGGCTTTCTGCGGAAAAAGCTATCCGCCGACTCAAAGGTTTCAGCCTGCAGTCCCACTGTGCTCAACAGGAACTTGAGAGAGGAACGTACAGATGGATCGTCGTCTACAACAAAAACTAAGGGAGCCGCGGTCATGAAGGAATCTCGCCAGCTGCTGGCAGCATAAAGGAAAACACAGCGCCGTGAGGCGAGTTGGCTGTGGCCCAGAGTCGTCCGCCGTGACTTTCAATGAGTGAGCGGCTAATGGGCAAGCCCATCCCCATACCATTTGCCTTTGTTGTAAAGAAAGGAGTGAATAAACGATCTGCTTCCGAACCGAGGCCCGTGCCCGAGTCGCGTACCTCAACCAGTACGTCGCCAGATTCATCGATCCGGGATTCCACACCGAGTACTCTGGATTGATTAGTGGCTCCAGTCATGGCTTCAATGCTATTCATGATCAAGTTCAACAAGACCTGTTGTAGCTGAATGCGATCAGCCCGCACGAGTGGCAAAGTGTTTGTCAATTGGCACTCGACCAGGACTTGATTCTTGTGAAGCTCATGGCCGGCTAGAGCCAGCACCTCCTGAATGATCTTGTTTATGTCCAGTTCAGTCCTCTCTACAGGTGCTTTCTTTATAAACCCGCGAATCCGAGCTATGACAACACTCGCACGAGTACCGTCGGCAACAATTTCTTCGAGAGCCCGCCGGAGAACTTCAGGGTTGAGACTACGATTGGCGAGCAGTCTCAGGCATGCGCTACCATTATTGGTAACAGCAGTTAAAGGTTGATTGACTTCATGGGCGATGGATGCTGCCAATTCGCCCATCGTCGTCAGCCTGGAAACACGCGCAAGTTCTGCCTGGGTCATCCGCAAAGCTTGTTGAGCCTCTTTCCAGTCATGCAGATCCACGACTGTTCCGAACCATTTCAGAATTCGACCGCTTAGGTCTCGCAGCGGCAGAGCTCTCGAAATGCACCAACGATATGTCTGGTCTGCCGCTCTCAGGCAGCGAAATTCTTGCTGAAACGGTTCGCCACTGGAAACTGCGCCCGTCCAAGCCCGAGACATACCTTCAATGTCGTCCCGGTGGACGGTCTTCATCCAGCCAGCGCCTCGCACCTGTTCCGCCGATAATCCCGTGTAGTCCAGTGCGCGCTGATTGCAATAGTCAACTACTCCGTCTGGTTCAGCGCTCCAAAGCATCTGCGGAATGGTCTCCGTTAGTTCGCGGAGAGTGCGCTCGCTTGCCCTCAACTTTTCCTCCGCATGTTTTCTCGCACTGATATCGCGGATGAAACCGGTAAATACCTTATGACCATCTCTGGTCTGTTCACCAAAGGAGACTTCCACCGGGAATTCCTCGCCATTCTTCCGCAACGCGGTGAGTTCCGTGCCTTGCCAGTTTATGTGCCGCTGGCCAGTAGCCAGGTAGCGCCTGAAACCACCATCATGCAATTTGCGCATCCACTCCGGCATTAACACAGTCAATGGCTTCCCGATCAATTCCGTCGGATCGTGACCAAAGATTCTCATGGTGGCGGGATTCGCGAACCGAATTGCGCCCGTCTCATCCATGCTGACCACGGCGTCACTGGCAGTTTCTACTACCAGTCGATGGCTCTCTTCGATGTAGCGGCGGGCCGCCTCTTCGCGCTTACGTTCAGTAATGTCCGTGACAATTCCGCCGATCCCATAGATCTCACCATCTGCGTTGAACACAGGAAACTTCTGCACAATCCTCGTATGCCGCCCGTCTTCCTCAACTGTGACCTGCTCAAACTCTATCGGTACCCCTGCTTTGAGCACCTGTCGATCACTGGCCTGAAAGACCGAAGCCTGTTCGGTTGGAAATAGTTCTGTGTCCGTCTTACCGTTGATGTGTCCTTTGGTGACGTGTCGGACACGCTTGAACTCCCGGTTGGCGTAGAGATATCGACCCTCCCGATCCTTCAAGAAAATCACGTTGGGGCTGTTTTCAAAAAACGCCTGTAGCTGGATTTCGCTTTGTCGCTGCTTAGCCTCAGCCTGTTTGCGGTCGTTGATGTCCTCGCAAGCAATCAAAGTGCGCAGCGACGAGTCGCCGCCTTGATTGGGGGGAATAGCTAGAGCTTTTCGGATTAAGAACCAATGATATTGGCCATCGGCGCGCCGCATGCGCACTTCAGTCGCGAAGGGTTTTCCGCTTGACAGACTTGCGTTCCATTCTTCAGCGAAGCCGCTGACATCGTCAGGGTGGATGGCGGTCTGCCAGCCTGAACCCCTCAGTTGTTGCAATGAGCCGCCTGTATATTCTTGCCAAGCCCGGTTGGTAAACTCAACCGAGCCGTCGGGCAACGCGCACACCACCATTGCGGGAATTGTCTCAATCAGCATTTGCAGGTCTAGCGGTTCGCTAGTCTGGGCAGCTGATTGTGTTTCAGCGGTCATGTTTTTGCAGGTGCTAGGCCGCTACGCTCTTGTGTTCCGTCGCGTAGTACGGGTTGTGCCGCAGCGCGCCACGGCAAACAGCGAGAGGGTGTGTTCCAAACCCCCCATCTAGAACAAGACGACCAGAGACTGTATTTACGTCGTACATGCAAACGATTACACACGGATAGCGAAGTGCGAGAGCTGTCGCGCCGCTCTCAAGGTCAACTACCTCGTCCGCGCCCCTACCCGGCAACTGAGCCTGGCCCATTCCAAGGTTGCCCAAGTACCTGATCGCGGTTGCCCCCTTGGCCACAGCATCAGAAAAGGCGGCGTCGATTTTCGCTAGTGTCTCCGACGCAGAAGATTCGCGGCGCAAAATGACGAGTCGCCCCTCCTGAAGGATGCGACCAAGGTCATAGCCTCGCGTCCGCAGAATCTCTAAAACGCGCTGGTTCGCTTCGTTATGGCCGAAAAGAACGCAATACTCGGATTCGTCCGCGATCCCGAGCTCGAGAAAGCTAACTCCGCGCTCGAATTCGGCGTCAGTGTGCCAGAAATGGATCAGGTGACTGCCTAGCGGGACTTCATCGTCGGTAATGCCAAGTGCGATTTTGTCGGAAGAAACTTTCACTATGTTCACCACGGCCGCGATTGTAGATTCGGCAAAGAAGGCTCTTGCAAGTTGACTTTGAATTTTCCGGGGACACGACCACAAGTGTATCTTAGACCCGAAACCAGCAATAGTCTTCTACAGTGTTTCCTGTATTTGCGGCAGACGGCACTGGCTGCTGGTGCAGTGGTCAAAACAGGGCGGAAATCGATTAACGTCTTAAAATTCCAAGAGGTTGACGGCTCGCTTGTCCATTCGTTTCTGGCAACTTGGGTCGTGGGCGCAACGATGTCAGCTATTCGGAAGGTGTCGTGTTCGATGGCGACTGGAGGCACTGATGTCGGGTGTATATCAATGTCCGAGCTTCACGCGACGGAGAAGCTGCGCGTTGAGCGCCACAATAATCGTGGAGAGATTCATCGCTATTGCGCCCACGCTCATGGGAGGATCAATTCTCCAGCGGATAAACATCCCGGCAGCCGCCGGAATGGCAATCACGTTATAGACAGTCGCCCACAGCAGATTCTGCACCATTTTTCGATAGGTAGCTCGCGACAACTTGATCGCGCGGACAACGTCGCGGGGATCGCTGCGCACGAGAACAATTCCGGCAGATTCCACCGCAACATCCGTGCCAGCGCCAATGGCAATTCCAACATCCGCCGTCGCAAGTGCCGGCGCGTCGTTCACACCATCGCCAACCATTGCAACTGTCTTGTTTTCGGCCCGGAACCGCTCGACCGCGGCCGCTTTATCAGCAGGTAGAACCTGTGCCGCGACATCATCAATTCCAAGTCGCTTGGCAACCGACTCTGCGACCGGCTGGGAGTCCCCTGTGATCATTGCCACCCGGACGCCGAGTTCGTGCAGGGCGGCTACTGCATCGGCGGACTCGGGCCGAATCTCGTCTTCGACTGCGAGTACGCCGATCACGGCGCCGTCTCGAACGACATAGAGAACTGTACGTCCTTCGGACACCCAGATACCGACAATCTTATCCAGTTCGGGCGGAATAATGGCCTTCGTGTCGATAAGTAGTCTGGGGCCTCCGACGGCCACGCTCTGTCCGTTCACAGTCGCACGTGTCCCGCGTCCTGGCAACGCCTCGAAGTCCAGCGCTGACTCTGGCCTGACGCCACGACGAACGGCGCCGCTCACAATGGCTTTGGCTATGGGGTGCTCGGAGTCGGTTTCCACCGCCGAGGCAAGCGCCAGCATTTCTCTTTCATCCATATCTGTGACAACGGCAGCTCCTGAAAGAACCGGGGCTCCGCGGGTGAGCGTTCCCGTTTTGTCGAAGATCACCACGTCCAAGCTGCGGGCCCTTTCGAGTGCCAGGCGATCTTTCACGAGCAACCCATTTCGAGCACCAATGGAGGTTGAAATCGCAATCACCAGAGGAATTGCAAGCCCCAGTGCATGCGGACAAGCAATAACGAGTACTGTGGCTGTTCGGATGAGCGCGTGTTGTCTGTCACCCGCCAGCCACCAGTAGGCAAACGTCAGGGTGCCCGCTGCAACCGCAATATAGAAAAGAAATGCGGCCGCGCGGTCGGCCAGAGCTTGCGCACGCGAGCCGGAGGCCTGCGCGGCAGCGACTAGCCGCATAATGCCGGAAAGTGCCATCTGTTCCCCGACTGCCTTCACTCGCAATCGGAGGCTACCACCTTCGGCAACGGTTCCACCCACTACTGCGGCACCTGGCGCTTTCGGAATTGTCCGCGACTCACCAGTGATTAGGGATTCATCGACATCAGCCGTGCCCTGCACCACGATCCCATCCGCAGGCACACGAGATCCGGGCCGTACGAGGACGACATCACCGATTCGCAACTCTGCAAGAGGCACTTTTTCTATACCTGTCTCCGTTATCCGCTCAGCCATGTCTGGCAGCAACGCGGCCAGCGCATCGAGAGCCCCTCGGGCTTGCGCAGTGGCCTTCATCTCTAGCCAGTGGCCGAGAAGCATTACTGTGATCAGGGTTGAGAGCTCCCACCAGACATCAACTTCGAAAAAGCCGAGAGTTGCCGCAACGGAGGCAGTAAAAGCAACCACGAGAGCCAGGCTGATCAAGCTCATCATGGACGGTTGGTGAGCGGAAAGCTCTGGCCATGCGCCCTTAATAAAAACGCTGCCCCCGTATACCAGGATGACGGTGCCCAGAATGGCGGGAATTAACTGCGAGCCCGTAAAGGTGGGGGCCTGGTAGCCAAGCCAATGCTGTACGTCACCCGACCAAAAGACCACCGGAAGTGTAAGTGCCAGGCATAGCCAAAACTTGTCCCGAAACTTGGCTAAGGTGTGCCCGGTATGCTGATCGCGGCCCGAATGCGCACCCATATTTCTCGGAGGCTCGTCGTGATAGCGGTGATTCTCGTGCGGAACAGCGTGATTCGCGTGGCCATATTTGAAATTGGTTTCCATAAAACGCTCCAGTGGCGGACCCCCCCACGATTGTTTTTG
>Ga0210408_10001360_pt1 | contig 25872 bp, 23 predicted proteins | sample IncBWH4MmetaG_FD_155471 | JGI IMG/M metagenome (GOLD analysis project Ga0210408, IMG submission 155471) | Forest soil microbial communities from Barre Woods Harvard Forest LTER site, Petersham, Massachusetts, United States - Inc-BW-H-4-M | ecosystem: Environmental > Terrestrial > Soil >...
CGAGCCCTCGGCGGCGACCGTGGACCTTTATAAGAAAATCCAGGCTGCGCTGGAGCCTGGTCTGGGCGCTGGGCCCCCCATGCCGAGCCCCAGCCGGGCGTAACGCCCCCGAACGCGCACCCGACCCGTGACGCCGGCTGGCGGTGGCGATCGGCCGCCTATGCCGGGCTCGGCCGGAGGTCCGTACTGCACTTTTTGGTACCGACTCTCGGCTCCCGACGCTCTTTCAATATGACCGGCTCATGTATTACGTCGAGGTCAACCGGAACCGGGAGTTTCTCTTCACCGGGGTTCGGGTGCGACCCGCAGGAGAGCTCGCATGAACGCCCAGGTTATCGCCACGGATCAAGCGGTAGCGTCCATCGGCGGCCCCTGGCAGGAGCTCGCCGAGCTCGCTCGTCTCGCTCCGACGCCGCAGAACACCCAGCCGTTTCGCATCCGTCCGCTCAACGCGCGCATCGCGCAGATCGTGATTCTCCGCGAGCGCATGCTGCCGGTGGAGGACACCGGCAATCTTTACGTGCTCTCATCGTTCGGCATCTTCGTCGAGACGCTCGAGCGCGCGGGGCGGCACTTTGGACTCGAGCTCACGGTGACGCCGGATGCGGATCTCGAGCCAGCGGCCATCGAGCCCGGCGCCGGACCTGTGATCCTGGGACGTGTCGAGGTCACGGGCCGTTGCGCTCCCGAAGAGCAACGGAGGGTGCTCGAGGCGCGACGCACCTCGCGCCTGCCTTACGAGGACCGGCTGGTGGATCCTCGAGCGCTGGAGGAGTTCGAGCGCATCGCCGCATCACATGGGCATCGCTTCGAATCCTTCGATGATCCGAGGATCGTGCGGGATGTCCTCAAACGCAACATCCGGGCGCTGCTCGAGAATAATCTGAAGAGCGGCGAGCTGGAGGAGCTCCGACGCTGGACCCGCATCGCCGATACACCCGAGACCGGCGATGGCCTGTGGTCCGGTCCCATGAACCAGGCGCGCTGGGAGATGCGGCTCGCGCTCAGGTTTCCGCGGCTCTTTCTCCTGCCCGGGATCTCATCGATCGCGCGCGGCAAGTACCTGCGCACGCAGGCGGGGACGCGCCACGTCGCGATCCTCCGCGGGCCTTTTGGCTCGTGGCCGGATCTCATCGGCGCGGGGCGCATGCTGATGCAGCTGTGGCTGTCGATGACCCGCCACGGGGTCTACATGCTGCCCTTCGGGTCGATGATCACCAACGCTGCCTGCAGTCGTTACCTGCGCGAGCGGTTCTCCGCGCAGGACATCTGGTTCATCCTGAGGTTCGGATATTCGGCCGTGCCCCCGAAAGCACCGCGCCTCGATTCGGTGCTCTGGGCTGACGTGCCCTACAGTGCGTTTCCGGTGCGCGAGCGGCGCCGCAGGGAGTACTCCTCGGTTTGAACGATACCTGCGGGCTGTTGGCAGCCGTCTAGGCGATCGCGCGCACGACTCCACCGTCGGCCCGGAGCGCCGCGCCCGTAATTGCGGAGGCTTGCGCGCTGCAGACATAGGTGATGAACGCCCCAATCTCGGCGGGGTCTTCAAAGCGGCGCAGGAGCGAGGTCGGCCGTGCGCGCTGGAAGAACTCCTTCTCGACTTCGGCAGCGCTCCGGCCGCTTCCGGCGGCGAGCTGCTTGACAAAGCCCGCCACCCCCTCGGATGCCGTGGGGCCGGGAAGGACGCTGTTCACGGTGACGTTGGTCCCGGCGAGACTCTCCGCAAGACCGCGCGCCACGGCAATCTGTGCAGTCTTCGTCACCCCGTAGTGGATCATCTCGACGGGTATCTGCAGTCCCGATTCACTCGAGACGAAAACAATGCGGCCCCAGTTTCTCGAGCGCATGCCTCTCACATAGTGCCGCGAGAGGCGAACGCCACTCATGACGTTGCTTTCGAAGAAACGCATCCAGTCCGCGTCCGGAATTTCCTCGAAAGGCTTCGGCTCGAAGATCCCCATGTTGTTGACGAGGATGTCGAGCTCGGGGTATGCGGCGATCACCTTGCCGCAACCCTCGGCGCCGCTCACATCGGCCGCAATACCATCGGCGCGGGCACCGCTCACCGAGCGCAGTTTCGAGAGCGCGTCATCGACGCGCCGCTGGGTGCGGCCGTTGATGATGACGTGTGCACCTTCCTTGGCCAGGGCCTCCGCGGTGGCAAAGCCGATTCCTGCCGTCGAGCCGGTGATGAGGGCGCGTTTACCGGTGAGGCCGAGATCCATGGCTGGAGCTCCTCTGTACGTGTTGACCCGGACGTTACAGGCGGCGCGCACCGCTCAGCAATCCGCAGGAAGAGGGAGAGTGATGTAAAGGCGCGCCACGCTGACGATCTGTTGGAGTCACGAAGGACGAGAGCCGAGTCGCAGCTCAGGCCCGCAGAGAAGCAAGGAAGGTGCAGAGGGCGCCGGCAACCTCAGCCGGACAATCGAGCGGTGTGAAATGGCCCCCTGGTAGCTTGACCACGGATGCGTCGAGCAGATTCGCGAGCGGTTTTCCCACCGCCTCGATCGACAGGAACTCATCACGTTCACCCCACAGTACCAGGGCGGGCACACCGCTCGCGCGTAGTCGCTCGCCGATACCTGTGGTCTGCCGCGGGTCGAGATCGCGTGCGGCGCGAATGAGGCGCAGGCCTCCCTCCTCACCCTGGTACGGCGCCAGCATTTCTCGCAACGCGGCGCTTTTCGCGAGCCGCCGTGCGAGCACTGGATAGAGCCGATGGGCATCGGCAGGGGCCCAGGCCTGAATGCTGGCGATCGCGTCCATCGCCCACTCGCTCTCGCACACGCCATCGAGAACGACGAGGCCGCGGACGCGAGCGGGCATGTCGACGACCATCAGCTGCGCGGCCGCCGATCCCACATCGTGAGCTATGACCACTGGCCGCACGGCGCCCAATCGCTCCAGCATCTCCAGCATCCATCCAGCCTGGCTCGCCATGTCGATACGCACGCCAGCAGGAGCCTCTGAATCACCGTAGCCCACGAGGTCGGGGACCAGTACGCGAAACCCGGCGCTGACCAGCCGCGGCGCCACGTGCGACCAGAGATGCCGGGTAGCCGGAAAGCCGTGCAGCAGAAGAAGCGGGACACCTTCCCCATCGTCTTCGAGGCACACGCTGACGTCATGGATCTGAAGGGTCGTGGCCAACCGCGCTCCGTTCTTATGCGTCGCAGCCTACTTTACGGCGGGGCTCCGGCCGAGGAGCGGCTCGAGCGCTCGAGCGCCGTGAGGATGCCGCACAGAATCTGGATGGGTCTCGGCGGGCAGCCGGGCACCGCCACATCCACCGGAATGACATTCGACACCCGTCCGCGGCTCGCATAGCTCTCACCGAAGATTCCGCCGGTGCATCCGCAGTCGCCGACCGCGACGACGAGCTTCGGATCCGGTGTCGCCTCGTACGTGCGGCGCAGCGCCACCTCCATGTGCTTCGAGACCGGGCCGGTAACCAGCAGCATGTCCGCATGGCGCGGGCTCGCGACGAAGCGGATGCCAAGGCCCTCGAGGTTGTAGAGCGGATTGTTGAGTGCGTGAATCTCGAGCTCACAGCCGTTGCAGGAGCCCGCGTCCACCTCGCGGATGCAGAGAGCCCGGCCCAGCACGGCGAGGATGCGCGCCTGCAATGCCTCACGGAGCCTCAGTGACTCGTCCGCGGGTGGCGGCGGCTCGGTAGCGATTCCGACCTTGGCGATCTGCCGCAGTGTTTTCAGCATGTGAGTGCGCCCCTCACAGATCGTGTCCACTGTAGGAGAGGTTGAAGGACTTATTGATGAGCGGGAAGTCGGGCACGATGTTGCCGATGATGGCGTGCTCGAGCACCGGCCAGTTCTGCCAGGAGGGATCATGCGGATGACAGCGGGCGATCGTGCCGTCCGCGCCGGTCTCGAGCGCGACGAGCACCGGCCCCCGCCAGCCCTCGATCAGCCCGATGCTTAAGCTGTCCGCATGAGGGAGCGGCACCTTCTCGCTGTGGGGTCCGGGGGGAAGCCCCGCGGCGAGGCGCTCGATGAGGCGAGCCGATTCCTGCACTTCATCGAAACGCACGGCCACTCTCGAGGCGACATCGCCCGTGCTGCGGCCTGTCTTCTCCACTGCAATCTCCGTGTAGGGCGCACAGGGGAGATCGCAGCGCAAGTCGAACGCCTGACCGCTCGCGCGGCCCGCGAGCCCCGTGAGGCCGAGCTTTTTCGCCAGCTCTGGAGTGACGGTGCCGGCGCCCGTGAACCGATCGCGCACTCCTTCGTGCTCCTCATAGACCGTGCGGAGCCGCGCAACTTCCGCCGCAATCGCCTGCACGGTGGATCGGAGCTTCAGTGCGTCAGTTGTTGCGAGATCGGCGCGCGTGCCCCCAGGGACGACCGCGTTCATCAGGTAGCGCTCGCCGAGGGCTTCATCGCAGGCGCGCAGCAGCAGCTCCTTCAAGCGCGAGAACTGCGCGAGTCCGAAGGCAAAGCCCGCATCGTTTCCAAGCGCCCCCAGGTCACCGAGATGATTGGCGAGGCGTTCGAGCTCGAGACACAGCGCCCGCAACCACGCGGCGCGCGGCGGGAGCGCGATGCCGGCGACGCCTTCCAGTGCCTGGCAATAGGCCCAGGAGAAGGCTACCGCGGAGTCGCCGGATACCCGTGCGGCGAGGCGATGGGCATCGAGAACGTTGAGCTCCGTAAAGCGATGCTCGATGCCCTTGTGCACGTAGCCGAGCCGCTCCTCGAGCCGCAGCACCTTCTCTCCAACGACGGAAAAACGAAAGTGGCCGGGCTCGATGATGCCGGCGTGCACGGGGCCGACCGGAATCTCGTGCACGCCCTCGCCCTCGACGCGCACGAAGGGGTACACGTCGACGCCCGCCTCGTGCGCGGCCAGCCCCGCTGCCGAATCGACGAGTGGGTGGAAATCAGGCGGCCAGGCGTTGTGACGCAGCCAGGCGCGCGAGTCGGGGTCGGTGGAGCGCACGCGGGAGAGATCCGCCATCGCGCGCTGCATGCGAGAGGCGCATGGAAAGTGTGCTTCGAGGCCGGGGTAGGGCGCAACGGGGTCTGCCAGCGGCAGGCTCAGGATGAGTGCACCCGAGTCAATGAGAAAGACTGCGCGGACGGTGGGTGATGCGCGCTGCGCGTGACTCGCCCACATGGACATGAGCCGCGCCCCGCTCGCAGCGAGCTCCTGCGCCGCGTGTGTCCAGTCCTCACTCGACACGGCGAGCGCACGCAGGCCGGGTGCTCCGGGCTGCTCGCGGCTCTCGGCCCACCAATTCAGCGGTGCCATCAGCCGCCTCCGATGAGGCGCGCGGCGGCGCGATACCAGTCGGCGAGATACGGCGGTATGTAGAGCCCGAGCGCGAGCACGAGGCTCAGGTGCAGGAACACCGGCAGCAGCGCCGGTGGGTGCGGCAACCGCTTGGCCGTCGTCTCACCGAAGACCATCGGCTGCACCCGTCCGAAGATCGCGGCAAAGGCCACAGCGAGCGCGGTGAGCAGGATCGGCGTCGCCCAGGGCTGCTCGCGCATCGCGGTGGTGAGGATCAGGAATTCACTCGCAAAGACGCCGAATGGCGGGACGCCGAGGATCGCGAGCGAGCCCATCATGAGACCCCAGCCGATGGTCGGGCTCAGCGTAATGAGCCCGCGGATGTGGTCCATGAGCTGTGAGCCTGACTTCTGTGCGGCGTGGCCCGCGGTGAAGAAGATCGCCGACTTGGTGAGCGAGTGCACGGTCATGTGGAGTAGCGCGGCGAAGTTCGCCACGGCTCCGCCCATGCCGAATGCAAAGGTGATGATGCCCATGTGCTCGATGGAGGAGTAGGCGAAGAGCCGCTTGATGTCGCGCTGCCGCCAGAGAAAGAAAGCCGCCAGCACGACCGACAGCAGCCCGAAGCCCATGAGCATCTGCGCGGGAAGGGCGGAATGGAGCGAGCCCTCGACCAGCACCTTGCAGCGCACCACCGCGTAGAGCGCGACGTTCAGCAGAAGCCCCGAAAGAACCGCAGAGATCGGCGTCGGGCCTTCGGCGTGCGCATCGGGCAGCCAGTTGTGGAGCGGCGCCAGTCCAACCTTCGTGCCATAGCCGACGAGCAGGAAGACGAATGCGAGGCTCAGGACCTTCGGCTCGAGTTGCCCCTTCACTCCGTTGAGGTGTGTCCAGAGAAGCGCACTCACACCCTCGGCACCGAGCACGTGCTCGGCGGCGAAATAAAGAAGGATCGTGCCGAAGAGCGCCTGGGCGATGCCGACACCGCAAAGCACGAAGTACTTCCAGCCCGCCTCGAGACTCGCCCCGGTGCGGTAGAGCGTCACGAGCAGCACCGTCGAGAGCGTCGCGGCTTCCATGGCAACCCAGAGGAGTCCCATGTTGTTGGTCGTGAGTGCCACCAGCATGGTGGTCATGAAGAGCTGATACATGCTGTGGTAGAGGCGCAATTGCGGTGCGCGCACCCGTCCGTGCTCCATCTCGACCCGCATGTAGGGGCGGGAGAAGACGGCGGTCGTGAGGCCTACGAGCGCGGTGAGCGTCACGAGGAAGACGTTGAAGGCATCGATGAAGAACTGATCGCGCGCGAAGGTGAGGGTGCCGGCGCTCACCACGTGCACCGTGAGTGCGCAGGCGGCGAGGAAGGTCACGAGGCTGAACGCGATATTGAGCTCCGGCGCGAAGCGTCGCGCGCCCAGCACGGCGAGCACAGCAGCGCCGGCGAGCGGACTTCCGAGAAGAAGCAGGAATTCCACCTACTCGCTTCTCCTCGAGCTCGCGTCCTCGCGCAGGGACTCGAGGTGATGGAGGTCGAGACTGTCGAACTGCTCGCGGATCTGGAAGAAAAAGATGCCGAGCACCAGCACTGCGACCAGCACATCGAGCGCGACGCCGAACTCCACCACCATCGGCATGCCGTAGGTGGCGCTCATGGCGCCGAAGAAGAGGCCATTCTCCATCGACAGGAACCCAACCACCTGGGACATGGCCTTGCGGCGCGTGATCATGGTGAGGAAGGAGAGCAGCACGACGGCGACCGCGATACCAATGGCATTGCGAGTCGCCGTGCTCGCAAGGGCGGAGATCGGCTGCGCGAGTCCGAACGAGAAGACGACGATCAGCACCCCGATCAGCATGGTGCCGGAGATATTGAGCAGCGGCTCAGCGTCCCAGTACACCTCGAGACGGCGGATGAGACGATGAAGCAGGTATGGCAGCAGCATGACCTTAAGAGCGAGCGTCAGGACTGCAGAGAGATAGAGATGAGGTTGCCGGGTGCGCCAAGCGATGAGGAGCGTCGCGATGAAGAGCACCGTACCCTGGAGCGCGAGGAGGTTGACGAGGTTCACGATGCGCCGCTGGCTCAGCATCGCGAAGGAGAGGAGCAGCAGCAGTGCCGCACAGAGGTTCAGGAGCTGAATATCGAGTGGAACGCCGGCCATGCTCAGGCTCCCAACAGCAGATGCACCAGGAGTCCCAACACCGCGAAGAGGAACGCGGTGGCAAGGAACTCCGGTGCCCTGAACACGCGCAGTTTTGCCGAGACCATCTCGATCACTGCGAGGAGCGCCCCGGCGGCGGCGAGCTTCAGTGCCAGGAGCGGGATCGACGCGAGCAGCGCCACCGGCGCGCTGCCACGGGTGGAGACACCCCAGGGGATGAAGAGCGCGAAGCCGATGCAGGCGTAGTTGAAGAGCTTGAGTGCCGATGCCCACTCCATGAGTGCCAGATGCCGCGCCGAGTACTCGAGCAGCGTGGCTTCGTGAATCATGGTCAGCTCGAGGTGGGTTGCGGGGTTGTCGACCGGGATACGCGCATTCTCGGCGAGCAGCACCATGAGGAAGGCGACGGCCGTGAAGGCGAGGCTCGGGTAGAGGCCGAGCGTTTGTGTCGCGAGATGCTCCGTGATCGCAGGCAGCGCGGTCGTCGCCGAGATGAGCGAGGCGACGAAGATCACCATGAGGAGCGCCGGCTCCGCCAGGAAGCCGACCATCATCTCGCGCCGCGCGCCCAAGGTGCCGAAGGCCGTGCCGGTATCCATTGCCGCGAGCGACATGAAGACGCGCGCCGTGGCGAGGAGCCCGACGAGTGCGATCGCATCGGCCACCTGCGTGAGCGGCAGCCGCGTGCCCATGGACGGGATGATGCCCGCGGCCACAACCATCGCAGCGAAAACAATGTAGGGCGCCAGGCGGAAGAGCCGGGAAGCGCCCTCCGCGATGACCGCGTCCTTGTGAAAGAGCTTGCGTATGTTGCGGTACGGCAGCCACACGCTCGGCGCACTGCGGTTCTGCAGCCAGGCGCGGCACTGATTGATCCAGCCGACGAAGAGTGGCGCTGCGGCGAGCGCGACGACGAGCTCGAGCAGCTGCGTGATGATCTCGATCGGTCTCATAGCACCACCGCCAGGAGCACCACGAGCGTGACGAAGCTATAGAGCAGATAGGTGGCGATACGTCCCTGCTGCAGCACGGAGAAGCTGTCGGCGACACGCTGCACGAGCGAGCCGAGCGGCTCGTAGAGGCGCTGCCAGATGCGATCGGCGATGGACACGCGATAGCGCGGTGCCCGATCGAAGGGCGAGGGCAGCTCGCGCGTCATGGCGAAAAAGGGCTCGAAAATATGGCGGATCGGCTGGCCAAAGCCCTCCGCCGTGTCCTGCATGCGTGGATCGAGCCGTGCGAAGCCACAGTCCCAGGGCGCTGCGCGCCGCACCCGCTGGTGATAGAAGAGCCGCACGCCGAAGATCGTGAGGAGCACGACAGCCGCGACCGCGAGCAGGAAGACGAGTCCCGAATAGGAGGCGAGCCTTCCCGGCAATGGTTCGAGCAGCCACCAGGGAGCGGTCGGGTCCGGCAAGTCAACATGCGCGAGCTGTCTCACGACGGTGCGCAAGGCGCCGACGACCTGCGTCGGAATGAGGCCGAGAGTGATGCACCCGAGCGCGAGCCAGGCGAGCCCGATGCGCTCGAGCACACTCGCATCGTGGGCGCGAAGGAGCGCCGCTTCGCGTGGCTGCCCGAGGAAGATCACGCCGAAGAATTTCACCATCACGTACGCGGCGAGAGCCGCCGCGAGTGCCACGAGTGCCGCACCGAGGGGGAGCAGCATGTTGACGAACGTCTGCGGTACCTGATGTGCGAACAGGAACGCCTGCAGCAACAGCCACTCGGAGACGAAGCCATTGAGTGGCGGTAGCCCCGCGAGCGCCAACGCACCGACGAGGGTCAACCACGCGACCCAGGGCATGCGGTGAATGAGGCCGCCCAGGCGTCCCAGGTTTCGTTCGCCCGTTGAATGCAGCACTGCGCCCGTCCCGCAGAAGAGCAGGCTCTTCATGAAGGAGTGGTTAAGCGCGTGGTAGAGCACCGCGATCAGCGCGAGCGCGGCGAGCCCCGGCATCCCTGCGCCATGAAAGACGATCGCGAGTCCGAGCCCCGTGAAGATGATGCCGACGTTCTCGATGGACGACCAGGCGAGGAGCCGCTTCATGTCGGTCTGCGCGGCGGCGAACACCGCACCGTAGAGTGCGCTGAAGAGGCCCACGGTGAGCGCCACGACGCCCCACCACCATTGCGGCGCGCCGAGCAGATCAAAGGTCACGCGCAGCACGCCGTAAACGGCCGTCTTCAGCATGACGCCGCTCATCAGCGCCGAGACGGGGGAGGGAGCAGCCGGATGGGCCTCCGGCAGCCAAACGTGGAGAGGCACGAGCCCGGCTTTTGCACCGAAGCCGAGCAAGGCGAGGAGGAACGCTGCAGCGGCCCAGACTGGAGTGAGATGCGCGTGCCGCATGGCGTCGAAGGTGAACTGCCAGCTGCCACCCTGCATGACACCGAAAGCCAGCAGGATGGCGAGCGCGCCGACGTGGGCGATGAGGAGATATAGAAACCCGGCGCGACGGATCTCGGCGAGACTGTGTTGGGTCGTGACGAGGAAGTACGAGGACAGTGCCATGGTCTCCCAGGCGACCATGAACGCGTAGGCGTCGTCTGCGAGCAGCAGGAAGCCCATGCTCGCCAGGAACAGGTGGTACTGGAGGCAGAGCAGTCCCGCGGACGTGCCGTGACCACGACGGAAATAGCCGGCCGCGAACACCGAGATGCCGGCGGAAGCCGCGCCGAGCAGAAAGAGAAAAAAGCTCGACAGGGCATCGCGCCGAAGATGCATCGGCAGATCGGGGAGACCGAGGATGAGCACGGCGCGCTCGGTCGGCGCACCGAGGCTCGACAGCGCGACGGCCGCGAGCGCGAGGCTGCAGACGGCGCCGAGCGGAAACAGCGTCCGACCCACGTAACGCAGACTCGTCGGACGCAGCAGCCCCGCGAGGCCGATGAGACCCCAGAGCGCGAGCAGTGTCAGGCAAGCGTCGAGCGGGGAGTGAAGTACAGGCACCACGGACTGTGCTACGCAGATATGCGGTGGATTATAATCTTCTACGCATGCAGAATGCCTGTGATTAGTTTTGAATGTGACTAATACGTATATGAAGGGCGAGAAGGTGGTGAAGATCGAGGAGCGCACGGCGCGTCTCACGATCCTCATCGATCCGCGCAAGAAGGCGGTGTTCGAGCGGCTGTGCGCCGAGGAGGACCTGACGCCCTCGCAGGTCGTGCGCCGGCTGATTCGCAGCTACATCGAGCAGCGGCTCGGGCGGCCGTGGATGCCGGGGGAGGAGCCCTCAGGCACCGACCGCGGCACGGGTCGTGGCAGTGCGCGGCGGCGCGCTCCACGGACCTGAGTGACCGCCGAGTATCGGGGCGGGGCCGCAACGGTCATCCGCGTCAAGGTCAAACCCAACGCACGGGCTTCCGCCCTGACGCAGCTGCCCGATGGCAGCTGGGTGGCGCAGGTCAAAGCACCGGCGATCGAGGGTAGGGCGAATGAGGAACTCATCGCCTTGGTCGCGGAGCACTTTCGGTGCGCGAAGGCGGCGGTGTCCATCAAGACCGGAGCTTCGGGCCGACTGAAGCTGGTGAGGATCGAGTCGGCGTGATTCACAGATGCACCGCGGAGGGGTACCTGCTGCGTCGTTCGCGCGCCGGCTCTTGCGGGCGGCGCGGAAGCAAGCCGACTCCTGCAACATAGAGAACCGACTCCGAAATTCCGTCCAATCCCAAATCCTTCTCGATCAAGGAGTCCTTGAGTGCGGCTGTGCAAAAGGGAGCCAGTCCCAGCCGCGTTGCCGTGAGGCAAAACGTCTGACAGAGATGGCCCGTCTCGAGCAGAACAACCCGATACGCTCGAGCTCTGCCGTACTTCCACATCATTCGCGCGAAGACCGCTGTCATGATGAGCAGCGCTGCAGCCCTGGCAACATATGGCTGATCCGCGCAATAAGCACTCGCCCTCTTCGGAGTTGCCTTGGCAGGGAGTCTTGCCAAACGGTTGTCCATGGGCTGGTAGTGATACGTTCCCCTCTCGAGTCCATCCACCCTGAGCGCCATCAGATAGACCTCGCCCGGGTGCCTGGCACCGCCCGAAGGGCTGGTCTTGTACGGGAGCCTTCCGAATACATCCGTGTCGAAGTATCCTTGGACACCCCACGTCGTCTGCAAGAGCTTCGAGATGTTCTCCAGAGATAGCTTTCCTCTCGCGAACTCTCTGTGCGTCCTCCTGGCGTGCAGCGTCTCGAAGAAACTATCCCTGGCTACTTCATGCGACGTCAGCCGGACTCGATCGGCGCCGCGAATCGTTTTGAACTGAGGCGGCGCAGGGGTCGCCGGAAGTAACTTCAATTGTTTCTGGAGGGGCCAATCCCAGGGCACGTACGGGGTGTCCTTGGTCATGAAGTGAAACCCGCCTTCCGGAAGCCACGGCCCCCATGACCTCCCGACCCGTGCATCCCGCTCCCATTCGGCTGAGCCGTACTCCAGCAGGAGTTGGGCGTCGATCAGCTGCAGTATCGCCCTTGCGATGCTTTCGCGGCTGTAGACGCGGAACTCGACGAGCGCATCCTGGATCGTCCGCGGGGTGAAGAAGAAACGGATCAGATCGATGGTTACCGGATTCGTTGAGAACGTTCGTCTGGTAAGGTAATTCGCGATCCGCAGCCTTCCCCTGTGCCAGTATGCGATCTGGCAGGATGCGCTCGTCAGCTTCATGATTCCTGACCTAGCGTAAGGTCTGGAATGCGATGCCTACTTGCAGATGTCATGTATCCAGATACTCAGCCATCCCATGTTCCGGTTAACCTCCTGCAAACCTGTCTTCAACTCCCTTCCGGTAATGGTTCCGGCCTTCTGGCGCCTGGCCAGTTTTTTGAGCTCTTTTTTGGTTTGCTTTGAAAGCGCTTTTAGGCCCTTGAGTGTCTTGGGCGGGGTTCTTTTGTTCGCTGCCATGTTGAAACCCTCGTTCGATCAGATTGAAACACCAGAGGATGAGGACTTGAGACTTCAAGTCCTGACATCTGGGCTTGCCGGTTGGCTCTGGCCGGTCAACTTCATGTTGGTGAGCAATAACTGAAATCTTCGGTCGCCGTGCAGATTGCGAAGCAGCGGATCTGCCTTGATCTCGGGCATTCTGGCTTCGTGTCGTCGGTATGCGCGCTGGAGCCACCGCATGGCATCATCGACCTCTCCACGGTACGCGTGCACCTCGGCGATTCCATAGGCGTCGCGCGTGGCGAATTTTTCTGTCAGCGAGTATAGCGCGGCGTCCGACTCGATGCGCCGGCCCAACGCCGAGTAGGCGATCGCCAAGCCGCGCAGTCTGTAGTCCTCGTCGGGCTCCCGTTGCATCGCCGCCAGCGCTGCATCGAATTCGCCGAGGTACAGGCGAGCAATGCCAACGGAGCTGTTGACCCCGCCGAACTCTGGATGCAGATGAAGCAACCTCGTCCGGGTCTCGAGACACTGCTGCAGCCGGTTGGCGGCGCAGAGTGCGGCGCCGAGCGAGTCCAGGGTGTTGGGGTCGAGCGGATTGCGCTCGAGGTCTTCCTGGTACAACTCTATGGCCCGGTCGACCTCACCGAGCGTGTAGGCGAGATCACCGAGAGCGCTGGGTAACAATTCGAATCGGGGGTTTATCCTGCGGATGTGTTCCGCGTCCGCCTGCAGAGCCGCCCAGTTCCAGGTAACGTTCGCTTCGAATCCACCTCGGGTGTAATAGGCCCAGACGAGATTCGGATCGAGCTGCACGGCACGGTCCAGCGCAGCGAGGATTCGCCGGTTCTGCTCCTCCGATGGCGAACCCTTGAGAATTTCCTCGTTCAGGTACGCGCTCGCTAGGCGTGCCCACGCCAGCGCGTAGTCGGGACTGATGTCGATCGCCTGTTGGTACAGCTGGGCGGCTTTTTCGACATCGGGCAGGGTCCTGCGCGCCTTGAAGTAATTTCCTTCCAGAACGAGGTTATACGCCCGCACATCGGGCTGCCGGTTTCCTGCCTCATGACCGGGCAGAGCGACGCGCAGGGCCTGGGAAACTTTGTCTGCAATCTCTTGCTGTACCGCAAAAATAGCGACGAGGTTGCGATCGTAACTTTGCGACCACAGGTGAACCCCGTCTGCAGCGCGGATCAGCTGCGCGGTGATGCGCAGCTGCTCGCCGCCTTTGCGAACGCTGCCCTCGAGCACATACATCACCCCGAGCTGGCGAGCGATCGAGCGCACGTCTTCGTTCCTGCCCTTGAACTGGAACGACGAACTGCGCGCGATGACCTTCAGATCCGCGCTGTGCACGAGGTGGTCTATCAGCTCCTCGGACAGCCCGTCCGAGAAGTAATCCTGCCTCGGGTCCCCGCTCATGTTCACGAACGGGAGCACCGCGATCGAGTGCGGCGGCGGGTTGAAGGCCGCAGCAGCGGGGGCGTTGGCAAGGGAGGCGGCCGGCTGAGTGTTCGAGGTCGCTCCCTCCACCGCGACCGAGTGCCGGGATACCCACCACCTGTCGAGTAAGTAGGTCAAGCCCACAGCCGCGCTCGCAACGAGGATCGCCGCACCGAGGAGGGTGAGCGGGCGAGCGCGCGGCCTGGTGTCAGCAGCGAGCCCCGCGAGCAGCGTTTCCACGGTGCGAGTACGTGCCTCACGCTCAAAGGCCAGCGCTTTTGCTAGCGCCGCATTCTGTTCCCGCGACAGCCCCTGCAGCGGCGGCACCTGGGTACCCGCTTCCCGAGCCTCGAGCGCGGTGAGCTCCCCGAATGGGCGCTCCCCGCAGAGCATCTCGTAGATCACGCAGGCGAAGGAGTAAATGTCATCGCGCCGGTCCGCCTCCTTCCCCTCGAGCAACTCGCAGCTGGCGTAGGCGGGGGTGAGCGCGCGCGGCCCGGAGGGGGCGTGGAGCAGTGGACCGCGCGACACGCGCGCAATACCGAAGTCGAGCAGTTTGGTCCTCCCCGAGGTCGTCACGAACACATTCGCGGGCTTCAAGTCGCTATGGATCACGTTGTGGTCGTGCGCGTTGCCCAACGCCGCACCTACATCCTCGATGATCGGCCAGGCGTGGCTGAAGGGCATGCCGCGGCCAAACTCCTCATCGAGCAGCGCATCCAGCGACTTGCCCTCGAGGTGCTCCATCAGCACGTAGAGTCTCTGGCCGTCTACATTGACCGAATGCACATCGACGATGTTCGGATGGCTGAGCTTGCGCGTCTTGCGGACCTCCTCCCGCAGCAGCGTGAGCGCCGCGGGGTGCAGCTCCTCCTTCAACACCTTGATGGCGAACTTCTCGCCGGGCACCTGCTCATCGGCGGCGAGGTACACCACCCCCATCCCCCCCTCGGCGAGCTCGCGCTCGATGCGGTAGCGGCCGCCGAGCAGCTGACCGATCGCCAGCCGCAGCGTGCTGTGTGACACACCCGCTTGTGCTCGTCCGGTCGCGCTTCGGCGCCGCTGCGGGGGCTGCGTCCCGGGAAGCCCCTCAGGGGGAGCGCCCTCTTGCGCGCAGACTGACAGCTGTGGATCGACTTCAGCCTCACGCGGTGAGGCCTCGGTGGACGGGGGTACGCGGCGGTTTTCTTCTGCGGTCATCGGAGCTGCAGTGCCCGCCCTGGTGGTTGGGAAAAGCATGCGCCCACTCGGCCAATAACAGCAAATCCGATCGGCGAAGGTGGTCCCGCGCAAGTCACGCGGGACTGCGCCATCCGCGTGCCTGCGCAGCATTTCATCACTTCCTAAGATCTCCCTAAGGACCCCCTGTGGGTCTGTCGCTAACTTAACTCCCGCGGCCTGAAGGACTCCCGACCCAACGATAAGTCCGAAGGCGCAGTGAAGTTCACAAACCCAAGTCAGAGGAGACCGCTATGAAATCGAATGTCAAGACCGTTAACCGCAGCATCCTCGGTTACGCCGCTGCGATGGCGCTGGCGTGCGTGTTGGTCACTTCCAACGCGTATGCTGGTGATGACGTTCACTCCCAGACCGTCAAGTTCGCCGATCTGAACCTCAGCACACCGGCCGGCGTGGAAGCGCTCTACCGCCGCATATACGCGGCAGCCCAGCGCGTCTGCGGCTACGAAGCCACATCTGCCTACGGGCGGGGCATCTGGCAGAACTGCGTTCGCCCCACCGTCGATGCTACCGTTGCCAAGGTGAATAACCCGCAGCTCACTGCTTTACACACCGGTCGCAACCCTTCGCCTGCGACCGCGATGATCAACAGGTGAGAGCGGGTTGATCGTTGCACCCACCCGGGTCATCCGCCGGGTGGGTGCACGGCAGCCGGGGAGGTTGCGGGGGCGCGTTTCGGACGCGCTTCATGCACACGTCGCGAGCGCGCGCTCACGCGCCTTGCGTTGCGCTGTGTGTCTCTTAGTCCGACATGAGGGTCGCCGTCACTGACGCGTTCACCGATCGGTCCCTTGGCGTGCGGGTGCCCGAACCAATTCGGGGTCACGAAGTCGGCCACGAGAATGCCGCCGATCTCATACCCGTATTTGTCGTCCTCGACAGGATCGCAGACCTCGGCCGTCCAGAATACCCCGTGTTCGGATCTGCAGTTCCCGCCCTGGTGGGTTGGGAAAAGCATGCGCCCACTCGGCCAATAACGGCAAATCCGATCGGCGAAGGTAGTCCCGTGCAAGTTACGCGGGATTTGCGCCATCCGCGTGTGTGCGCAGGATTTCACCACTTCCTAAGATCTCCCTAAGGATCTCCCGTAGGTCTGCCGCTAACTTCACTCCCGAGGCCTGAGGACTCCCGACCCAACGATGAGTCCGAAGACCCAGTGAAGTTCACAAACCCAAGTCACAGGAGACCGTCATGAAATCGAGTGTCAAGACCGTTAACCGCAGCATCCTCGGTTACGCCGCTGCGATGGCGCTGGCGTGCGTGTTGGTCGCTTCCAACGCGCATGCTGGCGATGATCGCTCCGAGACCGTCAAGTTTGCCGATCTGAACCTCAGCTCACCGGCCGGTGTGGAGGCTCTCTACGAGCGCATTCACGCGGCAGCCCGGCGCGTCTGTGAACAGCCCGCCGGGGAGCTAGCGGCCGTCAGGAAGTGCATGACCAAAACCGAGAGCACGGCGATCGGAACGGTGAACGTCCCCTCGCTGACCGCGTTCTACCAGAAAAAGACCGGAAGCCAGCCGCCAACGATCACCGCAAATCGATGAAAGGCTTGCGGGGTCTGGGCAAAGGCCACGTTCGGACCCCCTTCCTTCGATGACCGGTCGGCTCGCGTTATGTCTTCTCGCCGGTACGACCTACTATAAGCCTGGCGACCGGTGAGGCACCCTTTATTGCAACGCAGCGTAAAGACAGGTACAGCTGATAAGCAGCGGCTGCGGTGACCTAGACCATGAGGCTGAAGTTCGGCGACTGCGTACTCGATTTGGACGCTCGGCAACTCGAGCGCGGAAATAAGGTCGTCCCGCTCGAGCCCAAGATGTACGAGTTGCTCGAGGTGCTGATTAAGCGCCGGCCGGCGGTCGTCACCAACAACGAGCTCGATGAGCTACTGTGGCCAAACGTGTACGTGGCGCGCACTAGCCTGACCCGTCTGGTCTCGGAGCTCCGGTCCGTGCTCGGTGATGCGCCGCGCGATTCCCGCATCATTCGAACGGCTTACAAGGTCGGATATGCCTTCTGCGCCGACGTGACCGGCCTGCCCGTGGCGCGCTCCGCGCCGGCGACGCTCGAGGTGCTGTGGATGAAGCAGTCTTTCCCACTCACCGACGGCGAGCACATTGCCGGACGGGACGCGGAATGCTCGCTGGTCATCGACGGCACCACGGTTTCGCGGCAGCACGCGCGCATCACGGTCGCCTCCGGAGCGGCGACCATCGAGGATCTCGACAGTACGAACGGCACTCACGTGAATGGAACACGCATCTCTGCACCCACGCGGCTCGCCCCCGGGGATGAGTTTGCGCTCGGCAGCGAGGTGCTACGAGTACGACGGCGCAGTTCGTCGGAGTTGACGGTCAAAGTCGATTCCGACAGCGAGCCGAGCGGCAGGCTGCGGAAAAAACCCTGAAAAGGGACAGTGCGCGGCCGAATCAGCCGCGCCGGCTCTTGCGTCCAGCAGCCTGGGGCTTGTCTGCTTTCTCCACCTTCGGCGTATTGGCTGCGATCAGCTGCGCCTCCGGCGCCGAACACAAGGAGAGAACGCGGCACCGGCCTTCGCTCGCGGCAATGTAAGCATGTGCCATGCCGCTGTCGAAGTAGATCGAATCGCCCGCTTTGAGTCGAACGGGCGCATAAAGACTCGTGTGCAGATCCACCTCTCCCTCGAGCACGAACGCATACTCCTCGCCCGGATGGCGGATCAGTTCGCCGAACTCCTCGAGACTGCGCGCATGCAGCTCGGCAACGATTGGAATCATTTTCTTGTTCAGCAAATCCCAAGCCGGATAGAGGTGCGAGTAGTTCTTGGTCTCGATCGATTTGCCTTCGCCCGCTCGCACGCGTTGATTGCCAAAGGCTATCGCGGCCTCGCCGTGCTCTTTCTTCTCGTTTACGTCCTGCCACTGCTGACGCTCGGCGTTGGACGCCTTTGGCACCGCAGAGCGATTCAGCAGCCAATTCCGTGACTGCGCAGAAGATTGCGGGTCGATACGAAGAATCACGACGGGTGGAGCACGGCTTCCTGAGCGTCTTCGGTCTCCTGCAGCAGACGGTGATCGGCGCCAAGCCTGGCGGCACCATCACCGCGCCGCGGGTTCTCGAGTCAGGCGACGCCACCTTCCACGAAGTGGCTCCCGATCTGTGGCGGGAGGTCGGTGGGACTCGGCAGCTCGCGCTGCGAACCGTGGATGGCATCAAGACGGTGATCGACAGCGAGGACCCGATATCCGTCCTGCACCCCGTGCCCGTGCTGCGCTCCGCGTCGCTGAATCTGACTGTCCTCGTGGCCTCCGTCGCCATCCTGGCATTGACTGTCGTGGTTTGGCCCATCACGGCAATCGTCAGACGGCGCTACGGGCGTCCCCCGGCCTCGCAAGAGGCGCGACGACTCCGGGGCTGGATCGGTGGTGTCGTCATACTCGAGCTCGCCTATGTCATCGCTTGGATCGTGCTCCTCGCGCCGGTCGTCAGCGTCTCGCTATGGGTCTATTCCTGGCGGCTTGACCCAGTGGTCCGGATACTGCAACTCGCGGGTGTTGTGGTCATTGCGGCGTCCGCAGTGGGCCTCTGGGCCCTGTGGCGCATTTCCAGGCTGCAGTCGTCTCGCATCGTATGGCTCAGAAACGCTGCGCTCGCTGCGGCTCTCATCGGCATCGTCTGGATCGGCTTCGCCGGGAAACTGATGAGCTTTAACCTGAACTACTAGCTCGCGTACACGAGGCTCGCGGACGCCTGCGCCCGCTTGTCAGCGTGTCCGCGTGAAGGCGCGGCGCCGGCAATCGGCACCCGCCGCCGCAGTCCACGGCCGCGCGCTGCACCGATTCGTGGCCAGGATCGCGGGAATGCCCGCCGGTTCAGTGAGCCCGAGCACATTCCAACCGAAAGAGTCGGAATAGAGTGTCGTGCCGCATGGCCACGAGCCAAGGCCTAATGCGGCCTCGTGGGGGCATCGCTCATGAACCGGACACTCTTGGCGGGCATCGTCGGGGGACTCGTCGGAGGCCTCATCGGCGCTCTCATCGGCGCAGGGCTCGCGCTGCATGCGCCCGACCGCGGCCTCGTCGTACAGACCGCAACGGCCGCACCGGCACATTCCGCGGACGTGCTGGTGGCGGGCAGAATCGAGCTCCGCGACGCGAGCGGCAAGCTGCGCGCCGAGCTCGCGACCTCGGCGGACGGAGGACCGGGTCTTTTCTTCTTCGACAGTGCGGGAAGAAACCGCTTGGGTCTGGGGCTCTACTCGCCGGCCGAGAACGAGGCCCCATCGGTCGTCCTGAACGATCCGCAGCAACACGCCGCCGGCATATTCCGTTTGTTCGGCCCGCACGACACTCCAGTGCTCGTGCTCAAGAATCAGGGCCGTGATCGCTCGGTGTACGGTCTAAACCCCACTACCACCGACCCATTCCTCGCCAACTACGCCGGCGATGGCGCGAAGAGCGATGTATTCGGGCGCTACTAGAGTGCGCTACGCGTGGCTCCTGGCGGTCATCGCTCTGTCCGGCCTCGCCATCGCCGGCTTACGCAGCCGACCACGGACTCAACATCCGCATCGACCTCACTACCTGCTCATCAACGAGACCGGACAGCACGACTACGATCTCGCTTTCAGGATGAGTCTCAAACTCGCGGAAAAAAAGTCCGGTATCGAAAACGCTCTCGTTCTCCTTTCCGCCCTGCCTCCCTCACTGAGCATCGAACAAACGGCGGTGGATCTTTTCTCGCAGCTGCGCATCGGAGAGCGCACCCACGGTCGCGGCATCCTCTACCTTTACAGTGCCCGCGAAAATCTCATGAAGATCGAGGTGTCGTACAGGCTCGAGGGGGCCATCCCTGACATTTTCTGTCATGAGGCCGAGGAAGCTGCCAGGACCTACATGCTCTCGGAAATCCCGCAGGACTTCATTTCCGAGCTGATGATTACCACCAATCTGCGCGCCATGGGCAGCGCGGACGACTTGACACCCTGGTCGCGTCCGAAGTGGATCAGCAGGGAATTTCTCTCTGGTGGCGCCGGAGCGCTGATATATGGCTACAGCAGGACGGTAGCGGATCTCGAAAGCGCAATCCGCCGTCTGCCGGAGGCCGAATTGCGTCAGTACCTGCCGGCGTCCACTGCCGAGGTCTCCGCGCAGCGCTACCTCGCCTCGCTCGAGGCCGGCGTCGGTGACCCGCGGCTGCCGCTTCTGACCGAGGGCAGCCAGCTCTTCCGCGCCGTCGTACCGCGGGACGCGGCACAGCAGCAGAGGATCGGCGCGTACTTCCGCTCCGCAGCCCCTTACCGGTTGTTGTTTGCCCGTGAGCTGGCGATCGCCGTGCCGCAGCCGAATCATTCCAACCTGCCCATCGTCTTGCGCCGCGGTACTGACGATCTCTGGTACGTGGATGAGGCCAAGGCGTGGACGTACTTCCATCGCTACGAGGACGACGTCAACTTCTTCGTGAAGTACCACGACAATCCGTTTCTGGGTGATCTGCGTGCGCTCAACCTGCCGCACATGGAGCGTGCGATTTACGATGGCCAAGTCGGCACCCCTCACTTGGCCCCCTACCCGTCGTCGCTGTTGGAGGCCATTCAGGCGCTCGAGGCCAGGATTCGCGCAGCCCCGCAGGAGGCTGCCAACTACGCGGCCCTCGGCGACATTTACCTCTTCGAGGCGAACTGGATCTCAAAGGCGATCGCCGCTTACGAGAAGGCCTCGGCGCTCGCACCAGGCGAAGCGGCCTACCACTGGCGGCTCATGGACCTCTACATGAATGCATCGCGCGCCGACAAGATGCTCGTGCAGCTCCAGTATCTGTCCGAGCATCTGCCGGCCGACTCGCAAACCAAGGAATGGTATCGCTACTACAAGAAGGAATATGACTTCGAGGACTGATTGACTCCGTGAGTCAGAGGTGAGGACGCGGTCCACCGCCGGGGCACGAGAGGCCGCCGTCAGTACTCGAACTGATAGACCATGCCGACACTGCTCCCGGGATCGTTTTCCGGCGTCGTTCCCTGCGCGGTCGCGGTGCCGTTGCCGAGCCGGGTCTGTAGTTTGAGATGTTTGGAGAGATCCACGTCGACTTCCACCTGGCTGAAGCCGGTGGTGCTTTCCTTCGCGGCGACGAAGACGCGGTCCGAGACGTAGCGTCCGGCCTCGACTGTCGTGCCGGAGCTCTGCGTCCCCGTACCCGTGCTGCTTGCGCTGGTGCCGACCGACAACACATCCAGCCCCAAAGCCTTTTGCACCTTGGCGAGTGGATTGGGTCCGCTTCCGCCAACGCCGCTGAGCGAGGCGAGGGCGGCACCGATTTGCGCAATCTGGAGCGCCGTCAACTGCGAGGCGCTCTTGCCGAAAAGGAGCCGCGCCAGGATCTCATCCTGCGGCAACGGTGGATCGCTACTGAGCTCGAATTGCGGCGAGTCGGCGAGACCAGTGATATGCAAGGTCGTGGTCGCGTCGGTGACGGTCGTCTGCGCAGTGAAATCCAGCGTCGGGTCGATCTTCCCGCTCAGCCCCGCGCCATTGAAGCTCACTTTCCCGCTGGTGAAATTCAACTTCGTGCTGGCGAGCGCGAAGGTCCCGCGGATCATTTCGAAGCCGCCGCTCACGGCCGGGGTGGCGGTGGTGCCGGTGATATGCAGGTCGCCTCCGAGCTCCGCATTCAGCCCACGCCCCTGTACGAGGATCTCCCGGGGCGCGTGGAGCTTGAGATCTAGACCGATGACGAGCTTGCGCTCAGGCGGTGGCGGCGGCGCCTCGCCCGGGCGGCGCACGTCGAGCACCGCGACCTCGGGCGGCATGGCGTTCGGAATGCCGATGACTGCGCGGTTCACGTTGATCGTGCCGGTGAGGTCGATTCGCTCGCGCAGCGCTCCCTCGACCTTGAGATCGGCGTCGAGGTTCGCCGTGAGAACGTCGCTCGCCACCGGCTGAGCCTTCTTCGCCGTCAGCCGCAGGGTGATCGGCAGCTTCGGCTGCAGGACGCCGATCTCACCTTTGACGGCTACCTCGCCCGGCCCCGCGTGCGCGGTCAGGCTATCGATGCTGAGCGTGCTCCCTTTCCCCGTGAGGTGTGCGGTGATGTTGGAGAGATGCGCTCCCTGGACATAGTCGCGCAGGTCTCCGTTCGCAAGATCGACGGTTCCGGCTGCCTCGGGCGAGCGCATCGCACCTTTCACCGTGGCATTGACCGTGAGCACCCCCGCCAGGCGATTCCCCCGCGCTTCGAGAATGGGATTCACAAGCCCCGCCTGGAGCTTACCGTTGAGTTTGACATCGAGTGCGCCTTGCGGATCGAGCGGCGCCGTGCCGTTGAGCGTGAGCTGCGAGTCGCGGCCCGCATTGAGGCGCACATCGAGCTGCGCACTCTTTCCGGCGAGCCGCGCGGTGGCGTGCACATCGACCGCCTGCAGCTCCTGGGCGGCGTTGACCCGTAGACCGGCGGCGTTGAGAGTCACGAGTCCCGAAGGTGCGGAAGTACTTCCGGTGAGTCGCGCGTCGCCATCGAAGGTGCCCTGGGCGAGGACGTCTGGCACGAACGCAGTGATCAGGGCGGCATCGATCTGGTGCGCGGAGGCGTGCAGGTCGAGTGCCGGTGATAGACGCCCATCGAGCTCGATGACCGCCTTCTGCACACCGAGTTTCAACCGGCTGACCGCGACCCCATCGGCAAAGGCCACTTGTGCGGGTGCCAGCAGGCGCAACGTTTGGCCATGGTAGTGTGCTTCGGCGTGCTCGAGCCGCAGCTCGCGGGCGGCGAGGTTCAGCCGTGCCGCGGTGTCGAGGCTCCCAGGCTCGCCCCGCAGGTTGGGAGATTGCACATTCGCCTGCAGGGTGAGCGCATCGAAGGGCCCGGACAGGGTTAACCGCGCGTTGGCCGGCACATCCGCCGCGACGATATTTCTGGCATCGAGCTGCAGCTGCGTGTGCGTGCGGCCCGCGACGGGCCGCAGCGCGAGACTCCCCGCAATGCTGCCCTTCAGGCTCGTGCCGAGGAGGGGCTGCAGGTCTTCCAGGCGTTCCATGCTCAGGCGGAGGCCCCCGTGCCCCGAAGTCAGGTCCGCGTCAGTGGTCAGATCGCCTTCCACGTGCGCACTTTTCCACTCGGCACGGCGCACCATGAGGTGGAACGCGTCGCCCGCAACGCGCTCGAGCGAGGCGTCGAGCTGCAGCGGCGCCCCTGCAAGCTGACCCTGCGCCTGCAGCGTCGCGCTCGGGAGCGAGGGCAGACCGCGGACCTTGATGCTGGCCTCTATTCTCTCGGCCGGCGAGTTCCGGATGGTGAGGCTGGAGGTGAGCTGCAACTGGGTTGTGAGCGAGGTGATGGGTCCCTCGATCTCTCCGTTCAACTTCAGGGTCCCAGCGAGCGTCGGTGAGAGCACCGCGAGGTTCGCGAGGTTCGCCTGGTAGCGCGCCCGGAGCGACTGTATGGCGCGCTCATCGCCGGGGCTGCCACGCTGGGCGCTGCCGTTTGCCGAAACGGAGAGGTTCCGTCCACTGAGTGTCAGATGCTCGATTTCGAGGCTCCGCTCGGTCAGTGCGCCCCGAAGCTGCAGCTGCGAGCTCCCGGCCAGCACCGAAGTGAGTAGCGTTCCTCCCTTCGCCAGCTCGGTATTGGCATCCAGATCGACCAGCGTACTTGCCGAGCTGCTCTCGAGCGTGCCTTTGAGCTCAGTTCTGCCGCTCACTTTCTCCCCGGCAATCGCGGCGAACGGGGCAAGATCAGGCAGACGCAGAGCGAATGTCACGCGGAGCGCTGCGCCACTGACGGCCTCGGCTTGCAGTGACAACAGGTGATGATCCGCCCTCAGACGCACGGGCCGTGAGGTGTCGTCCAGGCGGATCGTGGCATCCACGCGCAGCGGAGAATCCGCAAGCAGCCGCGGCTGTGGTCCGGGAAGCACGAGGCCATCGGCCACCGCCTGCGCCGCAACCTCACCCCCGTCAGCCCTGAGATTCGCGGTGAGTGTGGCGAGTCCGCCCCCACCGGGAACCCGCAGCCGATCGATGCGCAATTGCGCCTCGGCATGCGGGGCCGTAGTGCTGCCCTGCCAGCGGCCTTGCAGCGCCAGACGCTGCCAGCTCAGGTCCGCGCGCGGCGCCATCGCCGGGGCTTCGAGGCGATAGACGAGATCCGCGGTGCCGCGGGTGAGATGGAGGCTGCCCTGCGCCAGTGCGCGCAGTTCGCCCGCGCGAGCGGTGACCTCGAGGTGCTCGGCAGTGCGCGGCCCGTTGAGATTCGCCTCGACCAACAACGCGCCGAGTGCCGGCACTTGCAGCAGGTTGGCCAGCGCACCGTCCTCTCCCTCCTCGAGCCTCAAGGTCGCATCCACCCGAGCGGGATCGCAGCGCAGACTGACCTGGTAGTCGCCCGCGCGGTCGGTGCGATGTGCGGTGACGCGGGCGATCGCATCCGACAGCGAACGCAGCTGCGCCGTGCCCTCAACGGATAGAGTCGCGCGCACCCCCGCAAGCGCAGGTCCAAGCTCGAGCGCGCCGATCGACAGCCGGCCGACATCGATGTGGGGCAAGCTCGTACTGCTGCTCTTTTGGGAGGGTTGGCTCACGGGCCGACGCTCGATACCGAGTCGCGCGAACTGCAGGCGCTCGACTTTCACGTGTCGTGTGAGGAGCGCAAGCGGCGACCAGCGCAGTGATATGCGCTCCGCGGTGAGCCACACACCGTGCTCGTCAGCGAGCTGCAGCTGCCCGAGGTCGATGGCCGCGGGAAAGGAGCCGGACAAGCCGGAGAGCCGCACGTGGCCATCGGAAAAACGGGCGATCGAGCGCTCGATCAATGCACGTCCGCCCGCGGTGTTGCCCGCGATCCATGTGGCTGCCACGAGCGCTGCGATGGTCGTCAGCAACGAGCCGACGATCCAGGCGCTGATCCTCACTGCGCGCCGCATCAGAACGCCTGCCCGAGGCCAATGTAGACCCCGAAACGATCGTCGTTGGGCCGGCGGTAGGTCGGCACCGCTACGTCGAGCCGCAGCACGCCAATTGGAGTGTAGTAGCGCGGGCCGCCTCCGACGCCCACCGCCCAGCAGTCGGTCGTAGTCTGTGCGGATGCGCTCGAGCTGCAGCGGCCGCCATGAAACAGCCCAGACAGTGGGCTCAATTTCTCACCCACGGCACCCGCGTCGACGAAGAGGGCCGCACCGAAGCTCCTGCCGAAGCGTTGCCGGAACTCGATGTTGATCGCAGTCAGCGCGGTACCACCGACGGGGTTGCCGTCGGGGAATTCCGGTCCCACGGACTGGTAGCGGTAGCCGCGTACCGTGCCGCTCCCACCGGCATAGAAACGCTGATCGGGAGGCAGATCGGGAACATGTACCTCGACGCCGTCGATCGTGTGGACTGACTCGGTGGCGCCGAGCGCACTCGCAAAGAGGGCCCGCACGGCGAGGACGCTGCGCCCCTTTTCCGTGCGGAAGAGCCGATGCAGATCGAGGTAGTCCGCAATGCTGAACTGCGTGATGAAGAACGTACTGTTGGGTTCCCCATGCGAGCCTGTCGGTGCAAAGGTGAGCGAAGCCCGCAACCCATGGGTCGCATCGCTGAGCGGGGAGGGGAGATCGGTCGAGTCGTAGAGCATGCCGAGCGGAAGCGCGAACAGCGTGTAGTCCTGCGTGATGCCTTCCTGGGTGATCGTCTCGCGCACGGCCGAGATCCCGATACTCGCGGTCCAGACGCTCGAGAGCTTGCGGCTGAGTGTCACTCCGGAGGTGACGGCCTTCTGCTGGTAGGCCTGCAGGGACTGCTTGATGGCCCCCACGGCAAACTGCAGCGACTGATCGCGATGCGCGAACTCCGGAATGATGTACTTCGCACTGGTGTCGTAGCCGACACCCGTGGTGGCTGTGCCGCCGAGCCCGGTCACCGTGGCTGAGAGAGTGAGCTGCTC
>Ga0210408_10001363_pt1 | contig 25841 bp, 21 predicted proteins | sample IncBWH4MmetaG_FD_155471 | JGI IMG/M metagenome (GOLD analysis project Ga0210408, IMG submission 155471) | Forest soil microbial communities from Barre Woods Harvard Forest LTER site, Petersham, Massachusetts, United States - Inc-BW-H-4-M | ecosystem: Environmental > Terrestrial > Soil >...
GCACCACAACGGTGTGATCTTTCATGAGATCTGCGGCCAGAGGGGCCCAGGAGTCGCTGTTCTCCGCATATCCGTGAATGAGCACGATGACGGGCCCTTTTCCTCCCCAGCGCACGAAGATGTCCGCTGCTTCCGGGCTGTGAATGGTCTTTGCCTGAAAATTGGATGGCAAAGACGGTTGCGCGTGACTGAACCTCGCGCCGATAGCAAGAAGAGCAATGGCGAGAAAACTTCGAATCATGATTCCTCCGCAAGCAATCGGTCTGGCCTCAGCGCGAATTCGGATTGCGTCGTTCTACGAACATAACAGATCGTTTTCTCCATCGTAGCGCGATCCTCCAGAACCTCAATCCGGCTCAATGGGATTCGCAGATTGGGAGGAATGCTAGGCCCATTGTTCCCGACTCACCTGGCATTTCACGGTCGAGATTCGCACGGGATATCCCAATCGGGCTAGGCGCCGGACAGTCATCACGAATTGAGTTTTGCAAGCGTTTCCGATGCAAGCCGTTAGGTAATTTCTTTCGCAGGGAGCTCGCGAGCCAAGCGACCAGATTGGCCAGACCACATAGGCGTGAAGTCGGTTGCCCCCTTTGCCTCTGATTTAACGCGGAGCGGAGCAGAGAAACCACCCGCGAGTGGAAAATCAGGTACCAGCTCAGATCTTGGGCCTATCTCCCGGACCATGCGATGGCGATCGCCCGTACGGGACGCCCGTGAATACATTCGTTAGCACTGTTTGGTTCCCATTGCTTCTCACGCTTGGCGGTACAGGGACTGATCCTGGCTTGCGGGGAGGAGAAAATGGGCAGTACCTGTTTGCGCCGCCGCGGCTCCAAGAGCGAATGCAGCTATGATTCCCCCAGGCATCCGCGATGAACGATGTTTGTTTTTGATTCCATCTTTTCTTCTCATCTCTTTATAATGTGAGCTCTAAATGGGCATTTGCGGTCAAACAAAACTACTTGTAGCTCCGCGCTTTTGCGACCATCTCAGAAAGCATTCGCTGGCTCAACCGAGTCTCAAACGCTCGCTGGGTATCCTCCAGCAGCTCTGCCATTGCCTCTTTATGAGTGCAGCTCGTTCGGCACGTCTTTGCTTTTGGATACTCGTGAATCGAAAAAACAGGAGGTGCCTCTACTGCTTTGTAAATTTCCAACAGACTGATCTTATTTGCTGGCCGCGACAACGCTGAAAAACCATTGCGGCCCCGAGATGTCACCACTAAACCCGCTTTCACCAGTTTGGAAAGCACACTGCGGACTTGAGATTCATGGGCGCGCACACTTCCGGTCAAATGCACTGAGGTCACCGGTTCACCGTGATGGTCGCCAAGTGCTGTCATGATGTGAGCACCGACTGAAAACTGATTGTTAATCCTCGACATATTGTTATAATAAATATAACATTTTAATAAAGAAACGTTTGAGAGAGTGTATTTATGCACGACGATGTGACAAAAAAACGGTGTTCCTGGGCCGGCGGGGATGATCGACTGATGCTCCAATATCATGATCGCGAGTGGGGTGTTCCCGTCCACCATGACCGCAAGCACTTTGAATTTCTCGTGCTTGAAGCTGCGCAGGCCGGGTTGAGCTGGACGATTGTACTGAAGAAGCGGGAAGGTTATCGGCGCGCTTTCGATGGGTTTGAACCCCAGAAAGTCGCGCGATATTCGGCTCGGCGAATCGAGAAGCTCGTGTTAAATTCTGAGATCATTCGCAACCGTATGAAGATTGAAGCCGCCGTGCGGAACGCACGCGCGTTTCTCAAAATCCAGGAAGAGTTTGGAAGCTTCGACTCCTATTGCTGGCGTTTCGTTGACGGACAGCCAAAGCTTAACCGGTGGAAGATCATGCGACAGATTCCTGCGACTTCCGTCGAATCCGATGCGTTCAGCAAGGACCTTAAGCGTCGCGGATTCAGTTTCGTTGGTTCGACGGTCGTGTATGCCCACATGCAGGCCGTTGGAATGGTAAACGATCACCTCGTCGATTGTTTCCGTTATCGGCAGCTCCGGCAGGATTGGAAGACTGCATCTTCCAGGTAACGAAAAGTTTCGATATGCATTGAAAAGAGATGGCAACACTACAGTGGTTCTCTCCCTTAGCACACGGGTTCCCGAGCGGATTGTCGCTAGCCTTGATCGGAAACGCTTCGGAGAAGATTCTTGGGGTGGAGAGGGTCTCGATCCGAGGCGTTTTCGATCAAGGCCAGTGACCATTCTGAAGCTGATCCGATGGTCGCCTAGTGCACCTTCCGAAGAAGGGTATCCGGTTGCCGCTCCGAGATGCAGCCGCTGAACGAACTCGAAGCCTTTGGCGAGCCGACGTAAAGAAAGAATTGAGAGATCTCATGCTCACACGACGAAGATTTCTTGTCACAGCCGCCTGCACTATGGCTGCAGCACGTGTTCACGCGCAGGGCCAAAGCAAGGTCCGGGTTGCCCTCAGCATCCCCAAGGATGGGACTGGTCCGCATATGCCGATCGACTACGTCGGCCTGTCTTATGAGGTCCAGCAACTCGCGGATCCCAGTTTCTTTTCGGCGCAGAACAGCGGCTTGATTCACGAGTTCAAAGCACTCTCGTCAACCGGTGTTCTCCGCCTTGGTGGCAACACCAGCGAGTTCGCTTACTGGAAACCTAAGCCTGACTCTCCCGAACCGGAACATCCTCGAGTCCGTGAGGTCGCGGGCGAGCCGAAGGCTCAGTACTACGCGGTGACGGTCGAGGCAGTTAGAAACCTGGCGGAGTTCCTCCAAGCCACTGGTTGGACTTGCGTGTACGGCATCGGGATGGGCACGAATACGCCGGCACGCGCCACTGAGGAAGCGGTCTTTGTAGCCGAGACGCTGGGCGACCGCCTCCAGTATTTCCAGATCGGAAACGAGGCGGATCTATTTGACCGGCACCTGCGCGATCCGAAAACATGGTCTGCCAAGACGTACCTGCAAGAATGGCTCTCGCTGTCGCGAACTATCGCAGCTGGGATGGCGGCAGCAAGGTTCGGCATGCCTGATGTTGCCGGCGCGGTGTCATGGCTGACCGAGATTGCGGATGAATGGCCTTCCCTACAGGCCCCGCCCCGCGTAACAACTCTGACTCATCATTATTACTTTGGCGGCCCGGCGACGAACCCCGAGGTCAACATTCTGAACCTGCTGAAACCGGCGACGATGCAAAAGGTGCAGAACATGGCGGATATCGCATCGGCCGCAGCCAGCAAGATGGGTGCGCGCGTACGCATGACCGAAGGCAACACTTGTTATCGCGGAGGCAAGCCGGGTGTCTCCGATGTGTTTGCCGCTGCGCTTTGGTCTGCCGACTATTCGCTCCTTCTGGCCAGTAATGACTATTCCGGCGTCAATCTGCACGGTGGTACTGGCAAATCTGTGGCCAATTCCGTTGGCGGATCTCTGCCCGGTGACGCGCTTCTCGAAGCGAATGGCGAAACTCCCGAACAGATTGCCGCGCATCCGCATCCTTTCTATACACCCATTGCGACATTTGGCTTGGACTATGTGTTGGAGCCGGTCGCATATGGGCTCAAGTTTGCGGGCTCGTTCAGCGGCGGAACACTGTTGAAGACCGAGTTCTCGACGAAGCTGCAGGCTACGGGAGTCAATGCAACGGCGTATGCTGCGAAACTGCCTAGCGCGCACACATCGGTGATCATTCTGAACAAGGACGCGGCAGCAGACCTTGAGGTGGAACTCGACTTTGGTCGCGACGCGAGTGGAGTGGTGCAATCCGAGGCATTGCACGCACCGGGACTAGACAGCCGCGAAGCGCATATCACAACGCCAACGAAGACCGACTCGTTCAAGCAGGGCAAGTGCTCGGTTACTGTTCCCCATGCGACGGGCTTACGTGTGACACTGAGTTGAATCGCTGACAGGTTCGGTTTCATCTGCGGATCGGTTTGAAGTCGAAATACGCCAGATTCATGTTTCCCTTCGTCAATATGTGTACGGTGAGAACATTTTTCCCTTTGCTCAGACGGACTTTAAAAAGTTGCTCAGCCAGATTCCAATGGTGCCATTGACGCCAGGCAAGCGGGTCTGCAGGATCATTTGTAGACGTAATCTCGAGAGGTCCGGTTGCATCCTTTCCATTCACATCCACTGATACTGTCCCGCCGCGGTTCGATGTGTAAAGGAAATCGGCCGCGTATGTCCCCGTGTGTGCCACATCTACCGTAACGTTGAACCACTCTCCGGGTTCTGTCCAGCCAACATAGGGCAGATCTGCAGGAGGAACAGTTTTATCGAATTCGTTGTCGTCAATCGGATTCGGCTTCCGGGAAAACTTGGTGTATGAGGTATCCACTCCCTCATGCATGCGAAATTCGTTGAGGTAGGTCCCATCGGCCGGATTCAACTCTCCGCTGCCGTGATTCCGTGGATCGGTGTCGTGATAAGCCACTGCTTCGCCGCCCAAGTCATAGTAAGCGCACACGACCTTTCCGGGTATTTTTTGGGGACCGCCACGATAGCGGCTGTCGTGATAGGGCAAGCCTTTATATTGGCGCGAAAACGATTGGCAAAACGCAATTGTCGGTAACATCGATGCCGTCATGAAGCATAAGCAGAATAGTCTTCTGCTCATTCTCTACTTTCCTGAGCGCCGAATAGGCGCCATCCTAAAAATGGAATGCTCGCAATAGACTGCGAGACGAACTGCACAACCCCGACTAGCCGATAAGAGCCAAGCGATTGACTCCCTCGCATAGAGACAAATATACTCGCATCGATCCGATCAAATGCCGAAGAAAACCGGTATTCCACGTCGCACGCCTTGGAGCAACCGACATGAAAAAGAATGACACACCTCAGGATGCCGGTCACCGGAGCCGCCGCGGTTTTCTTAAGGCAGGGACAGCATCGATAGCAGTTGGTCTGTCTGCAGGAGTAATCGCGCCGTCCGCGTCTGGGCAGGTGACGTCATCGGAAAACAGTTTTGCTGCGGCAAGGGCCGTCCAGGACATGATGCCGACGCGGAATCTGGGTAAGACAGGATTTCGGGCTGGGATTTTTGGCCTCGGCGGCCAGGGAGCGCTGGAGAAGGCCAATAACGAAGGCTTGGCGTTGCAGATGATCCAACGTGCGCTCGAGCTAGGCGTGAATTATTTCGATACCTCTGCCATCTACGGGGGACCTGAGAGGTGGAGTGAACGACACCTGGGCAAGGGCCTGAAGGGCTCCCGCAATCAGATCTTCATCGCCACCAAGACCAAAGAACGGACCCGCGACGCCGCACTTAAAAACATCGAAGTCTCCCTGAATCTGCTGGACACCGATCACGTTGATAGTTGGCAACTGCATGATGTTGGAATTCAGGAGGATATTGACCAGATATTCGGGAAAGGCGGCGCCATAGAGGCACTGGTTCAAGCGCGCGATCAGAAAATGGTGCGCCATCTCGGCGTCACCGGCCGCTTCCGTCCCGAAGCGCTCATGGAATGTATCCGCCGTTTTCCATTCGACACAGTCTTGATGGGCGTCAATGCCGCCGACAAATATTATTACAGTTTCGAAAAGGACCTTCTTCCGCTGGCTGTCGCAAAACAGATGGGAATCGTCGGAATGAAGGTGATGGCCCGCGGCCGCATTCTGGCCAGTTGGACACCGCCGCCGGTGGAAGAGCAAAAGCGCTCGTGGGAAGGCAGAGGCGCAATCACTACGATTCCGGGTACGCTGACCAAGCAGGAAGCTTTCTTCTACACGTTGTCGCTACCCATCAGTACGGCAATCATCGGGTGTGACTCCGTCGAGCAGGTTGAGGAATGCGTGGAACTCGCCCGTTCCTTTACCCCGCTAAATCAGACTCAGATGGCTGCGTTGGAGGCAAAAGTGGAACCTGTTGCCAAGCAGGCCCTGTTTTTCCGGCTCATGTCCCGCTGAGGATTGCCTGACTAAGAGACCACCTTCACACGTCTCAATCAGAATGCCGCACGTGAATGCCGATCCGATCGGGAACCAAAACTTCTTTTCTCTGCTAACGCCAGGACAGTCCAGAGGAAGCGGAGCGCTATTTCAGCCCCTTAGCTTGCGTCTTTGCCGGTCCCACTTATCTAAGGCTTTACGCAGTTTCGCATCGTTTCAGCGTGGCATCAACTTCCGGGCTTGGATGTTTTAGGATCCTGACGAACATTTTTCTCAGTTCCTGCTCAAAACTAGAGCGGCGCATGAGCGTTGTGATGGATTCGGAGGCGGACGGACATGAACTGCCAGTTGACACGGAGACTCCCGAAACAATTCTAATGAGTCGCTCTACTTCCGAGTTGGTGCAGCGTGCCATCTACAATCTGCCGGTACATTATCGAGTCACAGGTAGCGCTCTCTGTGAACCGACATTCGCGCACGCAGCACAATTGAGCCGGGGACGACGAGAGAGGTGTCTGTCGATCCGGACTCTATTGGAGAGAAAGACGAAGCGCTTGCACATTCAAGAAGAGCGTTCCAGATTCGTAAGCAACGTGGCGATGCGGCTGCAAAACGCCTGAGTCGCACAAGATGCTTCGCGAGGGATCCTCGGCCTTCGGGGCGGGAATCCACGCAGAAACGGTTGTTATCGCTCGAGCAGAAGCGGTCAGCGGACTATAGTAGACGTATTGGTCGCTAAGAATGAGGACAGATGCATGCAACCGCTGAAGCTGCTGGTGGTAGAGGATAACCTCGCAAGCTTGGAACTCATGACCGATGTCTTCACGTCTCTCAAGGCCGAAGTGCGCCCTATCAGCGACAGCGAGGAAGCGGTCGGCGCGGTGAATCAGGAGAAGTTCGATGGAATTTTTCTAGACTTGGAAATGCCGAAGCTGAATGGTTTCGACCTGGCACGCCTTATCCGCAAATCGTCATGGAACAAATTCACTCCTATCGTCATCGTGACGGGACGAGACGAAAGGCAGACTATGCAAGAAGCGTTTGCGCTTGGAGCGACCTTTTTCCTTCAAAAACCTGTGGATAGACCGAAGCTTAGCGTTCTCTTGCGCACTGTGAGCGGCGGAATGCTGGAAAATCGGCGCAAATATGTCCGCGTTCCAATCCAGGCCGTGGTCGCGTGCACAGTGGGTTCCCGAACGCTCCGCGGGGTATGTTGGAACCTGAGTCAAGGAGGGATGCAGGTGGAAGTCGCTGGCTTGAGACCCCAAGATGCGGTCCGATTGTCTTTCCAATTACCAATCTCTGCGGTGACCATTGACGTGGGCGGTATCGTCGTGTGGGGCAACGAGCAGCGGCAAGGGATCCAATTCACAAATGCAAGTGAGCAGTGTCAGCAGTCGATTCGTCAATTCATAACAGACGTGGAAAAACTCGAAACCTAGGATCCAACTCAAACAGACTGATCAGATGCCGCTGCCGGTTGCACCCGCAGACCCTGTTTTCTTCGCAGGCTGACCCTCTTGGGTCTGGTCTCGATTGGCGGATTGGACACCGCTATTCAGGAGGCGATCGAGCTCCTTAATCAGGGAGGACGGGTTGATCGGTTTCGACAAATAGCCATCGAACCCGGAAGTGAGAATTCGTTCCTCATCACCTCGCATGGCATACGCAGTAACGGCGACTACCGGCAGCTGCGCCAAGCGAGGATTCTCGCGGATCCTGCGTACGACAGCAAACCCGTCCATTCCAGGCATGCCGATATCCAGCAGCAGCAGTTCTGGTTGAGCTTGTTCAATCATGCGGAGCGCTTCCTGACCGTCGCATGCTTCCAGAACTGTATATCCACGCAATTCCAGCAACTCGCGGAGTAGTTCTCGGTTAACGGGGTTGTCTTCGGCAATGAGCACTTTGATCATGGTTGTCCCGCAGATTTTGCCAGACCGCGGCCGCGAACTACTCGGCCAACTTCGGCCGTGAGTTGCTCGCGCGAGGAGCCGTCCTTTTGCAGGAGACCCTGCGTTTCCCGGCTGAGAAGAGCGATCTCATCCTGGCTGAGGTTCTTCGCGGTCATCACTAGAATCGGTAGTTCCCTGAAGGCTGGCTCTTGCCGAACATGGTGAATGACTTGAAACCCGTCCATGCCCGGCATCAGTAGATCGAGCAGGATGGCGCCCACCACTTTGTTGGCCAAAACCTCTAAAGCTCGTGTGCCGCTGCGAACGGCCTGCGTCTCGTACCCGGCAGAGCGCAAGGTCTCCTCCATCAGTTCCAAAGCCTTGGGATCATCGTCCACCAGCAGAATGGAGGATTCCTCGTCGGCAGGCGACGGCACGTGTCTGCGAATGGCCTCCAGCAGCGCGGGCTTGCGAACCGGCTTAATAAGATAGTCGGCGGCACCCAAGGCGAAACCCACTTGCTTGTGATCCACGATGGAGAGGAGGATGACTGGGATGTTTGCCGTCTCGGAGTCTTTGCGGAGGGCTGCCAACGTTTCGAAGCCACCGCTGCCGGGCATCAACACATCCAGGGTGATGGCGTCTGGCCGCAAGTGCTGAGCTTTCTTGACAGCTTCGACTCCTGAGTTGGCCACCGCGACCCGGTATTCTGATTCCAGATAGCTGGCCAGAAGTTCACGGGCCGAGGTTTCGTCATCCACAATGAGCACGAGCGGCGTAAGACGACCGGACGTCGGAGCGAGAGAGGCTGGTGCCGCTTTGACAACGGTTGGAACCTTTGATGTCGGCTCTGCTTCTGGAAGAGTGAAGGTGAACCGGCTCCCCTTTCCGACTTCGCTCTCGACCGAAATCTGGCCTCCTTGCTGTTCCACCAGCCGTTTCGTGATGGCAAGCCCCAATCCTGTGCCCTCTGGGGCGTGATCAGCACTTCCCTCGACCTGTCGGAATTCCTCAAAGACAATCTTCTGATCTTCGGCCCTGATGCCGATCCCGGTGTCGGTTATCGACATGTGTACGAACTCCGAGACATCAGCACAATCGATGGTAATCAGGCCGCCCTTGGGAGTGAATTTGACCGCGTTGCTGAGCAGGTTGTACAGAATCTGCTTAAAACGCACTCGATCTGCTCTAACCAGAGAATTGCTGTCCAGCTTCTGCTCAATCCGGATGTTCTTGGCCATTGCCAGTGGAGCAATCGTGGACAGCACTTCCGGTAAGGCATCTTTCACCAGAAACTCTTCGTTGTGCAGTTCCAATTGTCCAGCCTCGATCTTGGAGAGATCCAGAATGTCATTAATTAACTGCAACAGATGCGTTGAACCCTGTTTGATGTGGTTGACGAAGCGCTTCTGCTTGTCGTTAAGTTGACCCGGAGTTCCTTCGGCCAGCAGATCTGAAAAACCTACAATCGCATTCAGCGGAGTCCGGAGTTCATGGCTCATGCTGGCGAGAAATTTGCTTTTCATCTGAGTTGCTCGTTCGACTTCGCGATTGCGAAGCCCGAGCTCTTGATTGGTAGCAGCCAGGCTTTCCGTGAATTCGCGCTTTTCGGCTTCGTCCCGCTTTCTCTGCGTGACGTCAACTGCAACAACAACGCGCGCGGCACGACCCAAGAAGTTTAAAGCGTACGAGGTGTTCTCTGTTTCGATGACGGTTCCGTCCTTTAGGTGGTGGCGCCACGCACCGCTGCTCTCAGTTCCTTCACCGAGGGAACGTACGGTTTCGAGTAGGGCCGGAACATCCTCGGGTGGGCGAATGTCCTTGAGGGTCATAGCCAGGAATTCGTCCCTGGAATAGCCGTACTTGCGAACTGCGGCGTCGTTTACCGCAAGAAAACCCAGCGTTTCCCGGTCAAAGACCCAGGTCGGATGTGGATTATTGTCAAACAGTTTGCGGTGCCGCTCTTCGCTCTCTCGGAGCAAGGCTTCGGCTCGCTTGCGCTCGGTAATGTCTCGCGCCACTGCATAGATTGATTCTTGCTCGGACACGGAAACGGCATTCCACAACAGCCACTTGTAGGAGCCATCTTTGCACAGATAACGGTTCTCAAATGCAAAACTGATTTTTCCTTCTTGCAGACCGACCTTTTCTATGACGGTCCCCGGACGATCGTCCGGATGTATGAACTCCAGATAAGGCTTCGCCATAAGCTCTTTCATAGTGAAGCCCAGTGTCTTCTCGAAGGACGGGTTCAAGTTCTTGAAGAACCCGTCGAACCCAGCGACACAAAACATGTCGACTGATAGATCCATGAAACGATTGCCGGTTTCTAGCTTCGAATAAAGTGAGCCCATCAAACCGTTAATCACAAGGCCGACCACCAAGGCGACCAGCAGAGAAGCGAACAATACGGCACCGGCGATCAGAGCGTAGCTCTTAAGCCGATCGTTCATCGCTCCTAGATCTGAAAGGATGTACACGGTTCCCGTTGGTTTGCCCTGGAAAATGATCGAGCGCGCCATCCCCAGATGCCGGTCTTTGAACCAGTAGCTCTGGGTTTGACCCTCGGGAATAGTGGGCGGGACCCTGATCTCGCCCGCGCGATCACGCCAGTATCCTGCGAAAGGCTCTCCGTCGCGCGTATAAATCTGGGCGTACACAAGGTTGGGGTTGGCACGCAAGGCTGATAACGTCTTTTCCGCCGATTGGGGGTCGTTGAACAGCAGTGCAGAGATGGTATTGTCTCCAATGATCTGTGCTTGGACGGAGACATTGCGCACCAGGGCCGCGCGAAAACTGTACAGGTCATAGGCGCAAAAGCCGCCACTCGCGAGAAGCAAGGCCACAGCGCTCACTAACACGTTCATCAAGGTGAGTTTCTTGGAGATCGAGTATGGTTGATTTCTGGCCATGGTGTGTCAATCTCCAGGTTGTGGATTCCTTCTGACGACGGTTGCCACCTTGAGTAGCTCGGAGCTGAGCGTCAGGCCTGCGCGTTGGGCCGCAGGCAGGTTGACCTCAAAGCGCACATTCTTTCCTTCTAGGACAAACTGGATCATGCCCCCACTGTTGAGGAATTGCGGCATATCGCTGACGGTCAGAACAGATTTCTGGTCGAGCTCAGCGATAATCTTGTTAAGACGGCTGGCTTCACTAAATCCCAGAAAAAGAATCTGGCAATTGCCCGACTCGTGCGCGCTGGAAATTCGTTTGGCGACCACAGTCTTGCCGGCTATCGTTTCGCCGGCAAGCGTGGTATCGAGGCTTGGGCCAAAAGGATCTTGTCCGAGAACGCATACCCTAAAGGAACCGCCTAGGCTTGCTTCAACTTTCCCTGGCCATTCGACAAACCGGCCAAAGTTATAGAGGTAGGCCGCTTTGACGTCGTAATCACTAGGTTTCGGCCTCTGCGCGAGCGCCCCAGGAAGGCCAAGTAGCAACCACGATATGGCTACAACGGTCAGCCACCGCAGATGACCAAGGAATCGGGAAACTCCTTGATCCGGAACAATGCAACGGAGGGAGTCCATGCCAAGATCCTGCCTCATGAGCATCAATCGGCAGCCCGTCTCCAAGTGATCTGTGCGTAAGCACTTCTCTCGGTAAGGACGGAACCGGACTCGGCATGACGGGGCTGGAATAAATTTTGTCCGGTGACCGACAACTCCAACCTCTTGCTAAAGTGCCAAGCCAGTCGTGCATCCGCTGTTTGATACGCATTTACACGCAGTGCCGGCAATGCACCCACATAACGGAAGGTGGGATCAAACTCAAATCCCTTGGGCAGACTGAAGAGCATCTGTGCCGTTCCCTCATTGTGTGGGCTGGCTCCCTCGTACGACGAGACATAACTGGTCTTCGTGCGGCTTGGCTTATCCAATAGGTTAAGGCTCACATAGGAATATGACGCCCTCAGTTCCATCCAGGGGGTCGCCTTCCAATCCGGGGCGATCTCGCCGCCAGTTGTGGATCCCATGATGCCGTTGGCGAAGGGCAGGGAGACGAGAACGGCGTAAGGCGGAGGCGTCGGCACGAGGGAGATCGTTGCATTTCCGTAACTCTCTAGATCGTTATACTTATTGTGGAACGCGGCAAAATCGACGTAAAGCTGCGGCGTCACCAGCTTGCGGTAGCCAGCCTCGTAGCTCAGGAGTGTTTCCGATACGAACTTCCGATTGTCACATACGCAAACGTAGATCGGAGGAGGCGGAGGGGAGGCCGCATCAAAACCCGTGAGCTGCATGTCTTCATCAATGCGGGAAGGCGTGCGTACCGCACGTGTCACGGCTCCCCATACTGTCTGATGGGAAGTTGGCGTCCACAGGACACGGCCGCTGGGTTCGTTCTCCCAACCGGTAAAGATGTTGTGTTCGAACTTCGAGCCGAGCGTCACCCACAGTTTATGGTCTACGATCGCGATCTGGTCCTGCACAAACGCGCTATAAAGATTGTCGGCTTCGTGCTGCGGCGTAAAGATGAGGGTCGGGATCGTCTGGATGAAGTCGCTGGGACTCCATCGAGCGCCCAGCCCCCAGATAATTTCATGTCGCTGTTTGAGGATGAAGTGGTGAATCAGGTCAAGGTCAAAGGTGTTACGAGTTTCTCCCAGTTGCGGTCCGAGACGGTGCGTCCGGTCAAAATAAGCCTGGACTTGCAAGTCTGACGTATTGCTGAGTTCCCGGCGCCAGCGTCCCAAGAGATTGCCGCCTGATACGTCTTGGGTTCCGTCCACGTTGAGCTGCGCCGGTGGCGAATAGTAGCCGATGCCCACCTGCTGGCCGACGTTTCCTTTATAGAAATCGCCCTGGACCGTCAGTGTGTCGCGATTAGTCAGCCTGGCGTCCGTTCGGAAGCCCGCCTGTCCAAGCTGCCAGGCGTCATAGTTGTCGCCGTCGGGGTGGAATTCTGGCGTCCGACCGAACCCCATGGCATAGGCACGATAATCGAGATTCTTGCCGTGGCCGCCGTAGCGAACGGCATCCCCGTTTTGATCGATGTTGCCGTCGCTAGCCGAGGCATAGGTTCCGCGCGTATCCCTGGCATCCTTGGTAATGATATTGATCACGCCATTGACCGCGTTCGATCCCCAGATCGTTCCCCCGGGGCCCCGAATGACCTCGATACGCTCGACGTCGCCGAGCAATACATTCTGAACGTCCCAGTAAACGCCGGCGAACAGCGGTGTATACACGCTTCGGCCGTCAATCAATACCAGCACCGCTTTTGAGAAACTACTTCCGAATCCGCGAATACCCACAGACCACTGATTGGAGTTGATTCTTGCTACATCCACTCCCGGCACAAGACGCAGCACCTCGGGAATGCTCGTGGCCCCGGAACGGCGAATGTCATCTTGCGTCAGCACGAAAATAGCTGCCGAGGTCTTCCAGATCTTCTCTGGCTCCTTAGAGGCAGCCGTCACTTCGACATTGCCCAGCTCTGCCAGACTCATGTGTTTGAGCGGCTCGCTATTCGCTTGGCCCTCTTGCGGAGCGGCAAAACTGTGGTTCCCCAATCCCGTGAGTACGAACAAAGCGATGAGAACAGCGCGCCGAACTCTCACCGCTGATCGTGTCTCTGTCTGGGACGTGACTCCAGTTGCGTCATGCCAGACGCTACATAACGACGTGCTCAACACTGGACTCATGTTTCGAAAACACCCCTAATTGCTAACCGTTCGCACCCGCAGCCGCGGCGCCCCGAGAGAGGAAATCTGCCGCTCCTGTCCTGACCAGCCGCTCGAATTCACCGAATATGTGCGGATCCCACCAGCCCTTGTTCACTTCCTCTTTCATGGTTCTCAGCGCATCGGTGATCGAAAACGCCTTTTTGTATGGTCTGTCAGTAGTCAACGCGTCATAAACATCGACAATCTGCAGCACACGCGCCGTAACCGGAATAGCCTCTCCCCGAAGGCCATCGGGGTACCCGGACCCGTCGAGTTTTTCATGGTGATGTCGAATGATAGGAAGTACAAACCGGAAAGACTTCAAGGGCGCACAGATGCGCTCGCCCACTGCCGAATGTTCACGGATAATGATCCATTCGTCGGGGGTCAAACGAGCGGGTTTCAACAGAATCGCATCGGGTACAGCAATCTTTCCAACGTCGTGCACAATTCCAGCCCGACGCAGGGCGGTAATTTGATCCTCCGGGAGTCCCAGTTGTTCCCCTAGGCGGGCCGAATACTCCCCCAGGCGTTCACAGTGCCCATGGGTGTAGGGGTCCTTGCCCTCAATGCTCCGCGCGAGCGAGAACAGGACCGCCTCGGCCCGCTCCAACTCGTCTGTACGCTGTTTAAGCTTTAGAAGGGATCTTACGCGAGCCAGTAGTTCGATTCTATCAACTGGACGAGTCAAGAAATCATCCGCTCCAACCTTAATACCCTCGATGCGATCCTGTTTGTCGGAAAGAGCCGTGATCAAAATCACGGGTAACAAATAGGTGTCTGGGTTGTTCTTGATTGTCTCGCAGGTCTGAAAGCCAGTGAGACGCGGCATCATTACGTCCAGTAGTACAAGGTCAACTTGAGTCCTGGTTAACTCCTGAATGGCATCTACGCCATCGGAAACAGCGATGACTTTGAATCCCTGGATGGTGAGGAGTTCCTCTAACAGCTCGCGGTTCGCGGCCTGGTCATCGGCAACCAGGATGGTTCCGGTGATAGATTGTCGTGACTTATACAACATACATCTACTCCCCACAGATTTGGGAAAGAGTGTCACAGGGAGAGAGGTAACTCATAATTACCAAGGTCATGTTTCACTGACGGTGCTCGCATTTCATAACACAAGGGAGGGTGTAACTAGCTGAGCTGAGGAGAGCGGCTCCGGTCGAGACCGCAAGTCCAATTCCAGTATGGTTAGAACTTGGTCTCCAGGAACCGGCTGGCGGTGGCCCACGGTGGGATGGGATCGAGTTCCCGGAATGCATTCAAAAGGTTCCAAATTGTCCTCGGTTTTAATTCCTCGTACTTCGGCTCGAACTAAAGTTCATGGACCATCGGGCAAGGTGTTGGGGACAGTCCAGTCTGCCCTCAGCAAACGCCTCATAAATGACTATCTTCGCGGTAACGTCCGTCGGTCACTTCGCGGCCTTGCCTCGACTTGCTTGCGCATTGGTTCGAAGCTTCGCTTCATCCGATCGACGCCCACCGAAATGCTGTCGATGAGAGAGTGCCTCGAGTGTTCTGCCCGCTCTGATGTGAACACGCATGAGACAATGTAGAGGTCATACGCTGCGGGCGAGGTGCTTTGGGCCTTCCAGCCTCCCTCAATCTTGCGCTGTAGGAATTCGTCCGAGATCTTCCCGGACATGCTGCTCACCCGCATAGCGGACCGGAACTGGGTTTCCGTTGCTATTCACGATGCCAAACAATTTCTCTGCGAGGAAAATGCCTTCGGCATGATGGCGTAGTGCCCAGTGGCGGAAATCCACGAGGAATGCCTTCGACTCATCAATCCAGTTGCGAATCGGGAGATCGTCTTCTGCTCTTCCCCCGACCTTCCTTGCGTTGCTGTGCGCGGTTTGAGTGGATGAGCCATGGCTACACCCCATACGTCGTGGTCGTGTAATCCTCGAACCGATCATTTCACTCGACCGTCACTTTGCGCGCCGCTACATCGAGCACTACATCCCGGAACCCATCTAGCTGGGTGTTAGACTTACAATGAAGATTATCGGGTACAATATCGGGTACGGGTTGGGCGGCTGCCGTGGTAATCATCTGCAAATATGGTACTTGGCGGTTAACTGTTGACAGATGTTTTGATTGAGCTAAGTTTTTGATTTTAAAGCGGAAGTGGTGGAATTGGCAGACACACCATCCGCAACCGGCCTTTCCGCACTCCTCTAGTTAATCTCTTGAGATTCAGCCTTACTGGATCATTCGAAGGCAGATATCGTACCGCTGGTGAAACGTCCAGCACAATCAGGCACGGCCCCACCTGTGTCGGCACCGGGTACACAAACGGGTACATCGAGTGAGGCTTGGCGGAGGTCAACAGTCGGCCTCGAACCACATCAGAGGAATCGCACTTCCTCGAAGCCGACATCTGGCCCGTGTCGTTTGGAATCCGTCCTACTCTGAGCTTCCAAAGAGGGGCAACGCAGCTATTGCAGCTTCGCGTACTCGGTTTTGGCCTGGTTGAAGATGGGGATCTCCGGGTCAGCATCTTTCCAGAGCGAAAGGAAATCCTGATAGGCAGATCTTGCCTTGGTGTGATCGCCCGACAGTGCGTAAGCCCTGCCCAATTGCAAGTGTGCCAATGCGCCGATGGGGTCGCTGATCACGATCCCGCGGTGATCGAGAATCTTCTGGAATTCCGCAGCGGCTTCGGCGCCTTGATGTGCGGCCATGTAGGCAAGGCCACGGACATAGGCCGGGTAGAGATTACCGGCACCCAAAAGGAATTCAGAACCGCCATTGTTTGGCCTCCCGAGTTCATAAGGAATCGCGGTGTGAAGCAGTTCGACGGCTTTTGGCGGCTGGCTGTGGTTCAACGCCAGTAGTGCTCGAAGCGTCGGCGCGTAGGTGAATTGGACCCTTGTATCCTCCGGGAAACGCCTCGAGAGGTCCTCTGTCACCTGTTGAGATCGAAAAGAATCTCCCGAGAGAGCAAGCGCCAAGCCGACTCCGTATGCCACATCCCGGCTCTTTGAAAGCTCAATTGCCTTCACAGCTCTCTGCCTTGCGGTGGACACATTTCCGAACAGGGCTTCCCGCACCGCCGCATCCGCTTCGTAAAGCGCCTCCGTATCCTGCCGCTCGGTTCTGCGAGCCAAATCCGCTGCCAGTTGGGACATCTTTCTTGCGGCTTCCAGGTGACCGGAATACGCCAACACGAACCCTTCCGAGTTGGACATCCAGTCGTCCACTCCGGGCCTTTCCCGAGCCAGTGCAGCTTCATGCTCCATCCCCACGTTGTCACCTTTCAGAAAGGCCATCACGTATCGCAGAACCAAAAGATCCGGGATTTCAAGTTTGCGTTCGGATGCTCGTTGTAGCGTGTTTTCCGCTTCGCCCAGGCGCTGAAGCGCCATGTAGCTGATGGCGAGATTAGCGTATCCGATGGAAAAGTCCGGGTCGATGCCGACAGCTGCTTTACCTTCCTCGACGGACTCTTCACGTTTGCCCATCGCCATGTAAATATCTCCAGACAGCAGCCCGTGAGGTATCAAAGTACGAGGATAGGCTTGTACCCACAAGGCGCAGGTTTGTTGTCCTTTCTCCAAGTTGCCCGTAACCTGCAAATCGTAGGAAAGAGTAATAAAGAACTTCTCCTGGTCACTGGCGCGATCCCGAAGTTCGTAGGCTTTGCTAGTATTCATCGCTGACAGGGCCGATTCCCCGATGTCGCCATACATTCGCCCAAGCGCCGCGTAAGCGCTGGCGAAATTAGGGTCAATCTCGATGGCGCGACTGAAAAAGGGAACGGCGGCCGCCGAACCAGTGGCAAAGACAGCCTTCCAACCCGCGCTGTAAGCCTTCAAGGCTTCGAGTGAAGGCGTTGTGGCCTCCGCGAGTGGAGTGTCGTGTTCCTTGACCGTAGTTAGTGATTCTCCGACTCGGGTTCTGAATTTGCTGGCCATTTGGCCAAGCGCGTTCAGAACGTCTTCTTTCCTTGCTGCTTGCACCTGTTCCTCAGCAAGAACATCTCCCGTGCGACAGTCTTCTGCACGTAATCCCAACACGTACTGGCTGCCGAGGCTTGCGATCGAACCGTCGAGAACGGCCGCACTTGCAGTTCGCTCGCAGATTTCCCGGGCGATCTCTGGAGTAAGTCGGGCATCGGCTGGCCTACCCATCAGCCTCAGTATCTGCTGCGTGCGTTCCTCTGAAATGAGGCTTAGGAAAGGCGACTGTTCAAGTTGCACCGCCAAGCCTTGCCTCAGCGTTCCGTCAAATACGGAATCGCCCGTAGTGTTACTGAAGTCGGCAACGACAATCGTGTCTTTGTCCGTGAGCTTCGGCGTGCGGCGGAAATAGAAATAAGCACCGGCCGACAACGCCAGCACAGCCACGATGGCGGGAACAATCAGCTTCCAGCGCTGTCGAATACCGGCTGGCGCTCCGGTCGCTGTATCTGCGGTTATCGGCGCCGCAAGAGTGGCAGCTTTGGGACTCGAACTCGAAGCGGGTTGCTCCTGAGTTGGCGCGTTCACGGGTGGGACAACAACCTCGGATGTCTCGGCTATAAATCGGTACCCTCTACCTGTGACCGTCTGGATGAAGCGCGGTTGTTCGGGCTCATCCTTGAGGACTTGGCGGATTTTCCGGATGGCAGTATTGATTGCGTTATCGGTATCAAGGAAAACGTTCTTGCCCCAAAGCTTTTCAATGATCTCTTCCCGCGTTACCAACTGGCCCCGCCGCTCCACCAGCAGGAACAGGACTTCCATCGGGATTCGTTCCAGCCTTATCGTTCGGCCTGAACGTCTCACTTGGTACGAGCGAAGGTCTAGTTCAAAATCCTGAAATCTGACCAAGTCGGTAGCCACGGTCGTGCTCTCTACCCTTGAGGTGGTAATTCTATGCCTTCTTGGAGAATCAATAAGCACTGACGGTTCAACATGTTAGAGCTACAGAAGAATACACCTTAATACACGATTCTCCAGACCCTTCTCCATTGCCCACTTGCCTAAGTTGAAACATCATGCGCGCAGTTTAAGGACAACCCGAGCAGGATCCGGGCACGGTTCTTGATGGGGTAATTGTTAAGACGACCTTGATTTTGAACTGCACGTGTATGCGCCGGTAAGCGAATGCCGGGATGCTAACGCAACGATCCAAGATAAATCCGCAAAGGAGAAACCACGAATGAAGACACAGAAACTCGTCAAAATGGCATCGGCAGCTGTCTTGACGCTGGGTGCGATTGTTCTGACAGGACGTTTCAGTTCTCCGCCGAGCGTGCAAGCGCAGAACAACCACCAAGGCACCCACAAAGACGACGGTGAGGCGTCACTGGTTCGGATCGGTTTCGAGATAGCGCCCGTCCCGCTAAATCTGGAGGGGAAAGACCTCTGGAAGGTAGGCTTCGGCAGCTTTCTGGTGAACGCTGTGGGCGACTGCAACGGTTGCCACACCGGGGGAGGGCCCGCAAACTTCAATTACGATGCTGGGGGAAACCCGTATTTTGGCCAGCCCACAAAAACCGACCCGACCACCTACCTGGAAGGCGGCACCGATTTCGGTCCAGCCGTCCCGCCGGTACCTGGGGTGTATCCGCCGCCAGATTATTGGCTAACCTCGGGACCATACGTTGGGCCAGATATCATTACGCGCAACCTGACGCCGGACAAAACCGGACGAGCAGAAGGCGGCCGCACGCTTGAACAATTCAAGGAAATCCTGCGCCGTGGAACGGATTTCGACAAGATCCATCTGACCTGCTCGGAACCTCCGTCAGATCCAAATACGGCAACCTGCCTTCCGCCTCCCGTCGATGGCAGTCTTCTGCAAGTGATGCCATGGCCGCTGTTTCACAACATGACCGACCATCAAATCGAAGCAATTTACGAATATCTCAGTGCGATCCCCTGCATCGACAACACAACGAGCACGCCGCCCAGAGGCGCTCCTAACGAGCTGCGCAACGATTGTGGTGATAACCAAGCCGTCAGCAAGGCTTCAGAAGGGCTACCTGGGACAAGAAGACACTAGCGGCATTTCGAAAAAGTGGGAACCGCTGTCCGCGGCTGGCGGTTCCTTTCTATGGCCGCCGCACAATCCTTCGTCATAGGGAATAAGAAGATGATCCCTTCTGAAGGTTCTGCTACATCGACGACACTCACATCGCTAGAACGGAACTCGTGGTTCCGTCCAAGATATTTTCTGTTTGCAGTCATTGGCCTGATGCTGGCCTACGTGGTCGCTCACGATGAGAGCTTTTTGGTGCATCCGAAGGATCCGGTGTGGCAGCACTATGAACCCTTCAAGTGGTGGCTGTTGCCACATGGAATCGCCGGAGCGTGCGCTCTACTGCTGGGACCGATGCAGTTCTCCGACCGCCTTCGCCAGCGTTTCAGGAAGTTACATCGTGTGGTCGGCCGAATCTATGTCACAGGCGTGTTCGTGGCTGCGCCACTCGGCGTTTATATCCAGTACTTCCAGGAGCGCATGGGCGATCCTCGATCCTTCAGTATCACTGCAGCCGTGGACGCGACCTTGTGGATAACTACGACCGCGATTGCGATGGTCTTCATTCTCAAAGGTAAGGTTCACGAGCACCGGCAATGGATCACTCGCAGTTTTGCGGTGGCACTGGTTTTTCTTGAAGGAAGAGTGATCGGCGGTGTGACCGGGTGGGAGAATCTCGACATCCATGTGAGCGAGACCATCATCTGGGTCTGCCTTGCCTTCTCGATCCTGTCGGCGGACCTTGTGCTTCAGTGGCAGCGACCGGGGCGCCAAGGCTCGGTGTTGTACCAGCGCTGATCAGTTTCCCCTCTAAACTTCGCGAAGACGACGGACCACTCCGTTAATTATCCAGAAACGGCTTGCAGTCGATGATTCTTCAGCTCAACCGCTCTGGAGTGGCGCTCTCGGCTGTTGGCAGAAGGTCAATGCTTCTCCATGGGTCGCTAACCAGAACCGGCAGTGCGCGGCCTCAGATTCCAGCCGGGCGTCCCATCAGACTGGTGCGGAAGGATACACTACGATCTTCGAATGGTGCCTCGGGGAGAGGAACTGACAACATGTCGTCTCCAGAGAAGGATCGGTTAGCTGCTGAGGCGATGCAATGCTGGGCCGATTTCCAGGAACGCCTCTCCTCAGGCAAGCAGAAATACCCCGTGCACGAGTTCCGAGGTTTTTGGGCGGTCACAAAACGCTACGCCGAGTTGACTAGGTCTGACCCTCTGATTCATCGGAGTGTCGCGGGTGCTGTTAATGGACTTCTCGATTTCCTCGAAGCGGAACGTAAGTGCGTTCCAGGCGACGTTCTTCGAGATGCTGAACGCCTGGAGTGCCTCCTGTTTTCCGGATATGACCCGCATTTCGAGGGGGATAAACCAGCGGGCTTGTAACGACTGTGCAGTGGCGTTCGTCACGCATTTCCAACCTCGAACAGGGCTCGTAGAAGAGAGCCGATCCGCGACCAGATCGTGGACGGATCGCCCTTCACTCGATCAACGTGCGATTCGCGGAACCTTTTCTTCTGCCCCGGCTATTCGATATGTTGGCATGAAAGGTAGGAGCGTGGCGAGTAACGAGGACAGTGCCGCCTCAAGAAATCCCGAGGTGCTGGCGACAATCAGGATCAGGAGCAAACTCCCGCAGGTGTTCTGCCTCCTCGCCCGTGATCGTAAGCTGTTCCTGCCTGCTTTCCGCAGGCACATTCGGACTCGCTAGCACAATGCCATGAGCGATGCTGAGACAAGGCCGGAACCTGGGTTGCGCTCTACCGGACCTATTTCATTGATGGAATTGCAATTGGGTGCTAGCAGTTCACGGTCAGCCGACGAGAGAACCAGAAATGTAGAGGGTGCGCTATCGATTGCAACGACGTGCATATAATTAAAGATATGGTGGCCGGGGAGGGACTTGAACCCCGCCGCAAGCGGCGGCCTAGAGTTCGGAATAACGAGAAATCCCAAAAGCTGTGGAAGCCGAAAGATTTCGACCAGAACCTTGTCATCTCCAATCTCCGGAGTCGGAACCTGGTCGAGGCAGAGAACTTCGATGATGTCTCCCGAATGTGCAGCAAGTCTGGTCCACGATGCCAATGAACTCGTGCGACTAACGCTATCACCGAACTGGGCCGGTCCCTTGGACAGTCCGACGGTGCATCCGGCAGCTCAGTTGATTGCGAAAACCGAAGGGGCGGACTTGCCCCTGCGTGATCGCCGAGATCGAGCGTAATCTCCGATGAACTTGTGCCATGCGGTTCTATTTCAGTTCCCCGGCTTGCTCGATGAGCTGGTCGGGCCGCGCCCGCACGCGATAGTCTTCCGTTAGATTTGCCCAGCGGATCACGCCCGAGGAATCCACCAGGAACTCCGCCGGTCGAGCGATGTCTTGTCCTTTAACTCCGGCGCCGGGGTGAAGCAAGTCATAACGGCGAATCACTTCCGCCTTTGGATCGGAAAGAAAGGTGAACGTATATCCCGCTTTTCGGCACAAGTCGCGTGACATTCCAGGTGTATCCACACTGATTGCCACCGGCCGCACGCCGAGTTGTTCAATGTCCTTCAAGTGCTCTTCGATACCCCGTAACTCGGAGTTGCAGAACGGTCACCAATAGCCCCGATAGAACACAAGGACCACTCCTTTGGGAGGCATCTGTGTATTCGTGAAAGGTGTGGAAAGTAGACTGGAGAGTGAAACTGGCTGATTGCGAGTGTCCGACAGAACAAACTCTGGAGCCTTCTCTCCAACTTTCGGCGCCCCGGTGGACACGGGCAACTGTCGAGTCTGGTAAAAGACAAGGAAACAGAAGAGGGCGACGATCACCGTGCTGAGTGCGCCTAATATTGGCCCGGCGATTTTTCCGCGATATTGCTTCGGCTGGACAAAAGCACGCCTCAATCCGACAAACAGAAGCGCAAGGCCCGTTCCAAAAAGCAGCAAATTCACCCAGGGCACGTCGCGCGTGGCCGGAAACCGAGCGAGTACAGGCAAGCTGGCAAAACCCACCATGCAGAGTACAAATCCCGCCCACAGGTGCCAGTTCCATCGATGCTGGTTCAACAAGACACCTCCAGACCAATCGGCCAACCTAGAAACTCATCCGTCGCACTAACTAAACCGCCGTTTAAGCGTATCGTCCGCTCTTGAGGACCCTCCGGACCCCCATCCATTGCAGCACCGCAAAAGCCAGAACTAATTCGGCCACCACCGCCACGGCCCACTTCCCACCCACACTGAAAGGGACTACCACAATCAAAGCATAGCTCCCTACAACCCAGACAACATCCATGACGATCGCAACCCAGGCGCCGGTGATTTTTATCTTTGCCTTCCGGGCGTTGAGCCACAGAAGCACAGCGTAAACGATCAGACTAATGCCCAGGAGGGCCAGACTGACCTTGTCTGGGAGCCCCAAGAACTTGACCAGCCAACGATTCGCAATCAGGATGGCTACACCTGAGATGACGGAGAACAATGCATTGCCTGTAAGCGCCTTCTTCAAGAGTCCCTGACATTCTTGTACTGTTTGGTCCATAAATGTGCTCCTTATCGCTTGGCTTTCTTGCTGAGTTGTTTAGCCGACGCGGCATCGAGGCGGGTCGCGATCGCGCGCCTGGCAAGAAGGAAGGCAGACTTGTCGTTAAACAGCTTGAAGCCCCAATTTGCCTCCTGGACGTAGGCGTGCAGTTCGAAAGCAAGCTGCGCCGGTTTTACAGAACCCAGAATCTCCGCTTTCGACTGCGCTACCTCGATCTCCTCCCGCAAAGCCACCATCCACGCTTTAGTTAATTCGGCGATCTGCTCCCGGACAGCACCCGGACGGCTATCGAACTCGGCGGATGCTGCTGCGAAGAAACAGCCCCCGCGAAACACAATCCTCTCCACATAGCCTAGCCAGTTTTCCAGCATGGCTTTGAGACGAGAGAGACCTCGCGGTCTGCGCAAAGAAGGCTGCGCTACTTGTTCAAAGAAGATTTGTTTGGCAGTCTCGACGGCAGCCAGTTGCAGTTGCTCCTTGGATCCAAAATGAGCAAATATGCCGGTCTTGCTCATCTGCAATTCGGAGGCCAGGCGGCCGATGGAAAGACCTTCGAGTCCCTCCGCAGACGCTATGTCTACTGCTACTCGCAGAATCTCGTGACGAGTTTCCGTTGCCTGATTGGTGTGGTAGAGGACGGCCGGCTTCATAGAACGATCGTACTATATAGTACGGTCGTTCTATCGTCAACTACTTTTGTTTACCGACGGCGACGAACGCGGCCACACATCGCGATCTCGAAAAGCTCGTCAGCGAAGGCACGTTTCGTGAGGATCTGTTGTACAGGTTGAATGTGCTCCCCATTAGGGTGCCCTCGTTGCGGGAACGAGCGGCTGACATTCCATTGCTGGTCGAATACTTCATTGCTCGGTTTGGAAAGAAAGCTGGGAAACAGTTCAAAACAATCGATAAGTCTTCGTTGAAGCTCTTGAAAGAATACGACTGGCCAGGCAATATCCGCGAACTTCAGAACGTAATTGATCGCGCGGTCATCCTCAGCGACACAGATACTTTTACTGTTGATGAAACTTGGCTACAACGAAAGCCCTCCGATATTCCTCGTCCTACGACCGCTCTCAGCGGTACATTGCTCCACCAAGAACGAGACATAATTGAAGCCGCACTGGGCGAAAGTCACGGTCGAGTGTCTGGTCCCGCAGGCGCAGCTGGGACGCCGGTGTCGCAGTGACAGCGACCCGTTGCAACGGACTGATCCACGACTTCATGCTCTTGAACGCCATTCATGACGTTGCAGCGGTTCAAGAGTGCCTCGAACAATCCAGCAATGCAATTCGCGATGCGCTAAAAGCAACCGACGGAGTGCGCGCTGCATTGAAGCAGTAACCACACCCGGGGGGTGGCGATAAGTCGATGTTGCGGCCCCATTTGCTGGCGCGGCAGCCGCAGGAAAGGCTTGGGCCGACGCCTACAAACATACGCCCCACGGCAGGCGTGTGGAGTTACCTCCCCCGGCAACGAAGAGCCCAGTGGTTAACTTCCGCTGGTCGACAGACAAGAACTGACAGATGCTTCCATGCAAACGGATTTGTGCAAAGTTGTGCGCGATGCTGATCGGGACTAGAGCAAGTAGTGGAAATATAGTTTGCAGATCAGCCGAATACCGGAAGATATACGTTTCGTGTGCCCCTGTGAGTTGGGAATCGTATGAATACAGAGGCACCCCTGTCCGCAAGAAAGCTCCAACGAAGTCCGACAGGCCTAGGCAGTGCATCAAGGCGGTTTGCAACGCGATCTATTCTGTTCGCTCTCTTTCGCATAGGACCTCTTGTAAATACGAAGTGAGCACCTTTCGAAACTCTGCTGCAACGAGATCTCGTGATTTCGCCTCTGTCTCCCGCCAAAGTGTCCTCATGCCTTTTACGATCTGAACCGCAACGTTGGCGGCGAGTAAGGCCCGTTCTGGCGAAAGCAACGGGTTCTTGCTTCGAAATGCATCGGCAATGGTCGAGCGCAGAGCGTCCCTAGCGGACTTTGCACGATGTAAGGAAATGGGTGCAGCAACCAGGTTCAGCCAAGCTGGCCGATCCTGCACAAAATCTGTGATGCAGTCGATGAACGACTCAGCAAAGCGAACAGCCGACAGGTTGTTCGACTCCACCATGAGTGACTTAACCCTCGACTGCAAATCTTCAGAGTATTGCTGGCGCAGCGTGGCGGCGACGGATTCTTTGTCGGGGAAATAGTTGTACAGCGCTCCAATCGACGAATCACTACGATCGGCGATCGCTTGCATCGTGGTGGCTTCATATCCGACCGCCGCAAATAGTTCGGCGGCCGCCTGAAGAAAGCCTGCCAACCTGCGCGCCGAGCGATCCTGCTGAGGAGCCACGCGGATAGAGCTTGACACATTCGAGGGCATCCTCATATTATATCAGCAGAAAGTCGAGGGTACCCTCGACTTTGTGGAGGAACCATGTCTCAGCTTGTAATCGATTCTCGTAAAACCGCGCTGGTTGCTATCGATCTACAGAACGCTGTTCTGCAGATGAACCCGGCCCCGCATGCCGCTGCGGAAGTGGTGTCGAATAATCGGCGGATCTCCGATGTACTGCGGGCTAACGGAGGGCTGGTCGTATGGGTGCGGGTGGATATCAATCAAGCTATTAGGCTCCCGGTTGACGTTCCGATGCCGTTTGCGGGCAAGCATCTACCCAGTGAATTGATGGAGATTGCGCCCACGGCCGGGTTTCAAGATGGGGATCTTTTGATCACGAAATATCACTGGGGCGGGTTCGCTGGAACGCCGCTTGAGCAGCAACTGAGGGCTCGCGACATCGACACCATCATCCTCACTGGAATCTCGACCAACATGGGGGTCGAATCGACACTGCGGCAGGGGACGGGCTTGGCCTTTGCTTTCATTGTCGCC
>Ga0210408_10001364_pt1 | contig 25828 bp, 27 predicted proteins | sample IncBWH4MmetaG_FD_155471 | JGI IMG/M metagenome (GOLD analysis project Ga0210408, IMG submission 155471) | Forest soil microbial communities from Barre Woods Harvard Forest LTER site, Petersham, Massachusetts, United States - Inc-BW-H-4-M | ecosystem: Environmental > Terrestrial > Soil >...
CGAAGCAGAGGGCTGGGTTGAATTGAGCGCGCCGGCGAGAGACCGACATGCGTCCGCCGCGTCGATCCATCGCCCCGAAGCCGCGACCAACCGCGATACCATCGTGTGCCGGAGCGCATCTGCGCATCCGAGACCTGCGGGAGTCCGATGAGGGTTGTGATCGCAGCATCGTTGGCGTCGGCAGCCGGTCTGGCGGCCGCGGGCCTGCTCGGCGTCGCATCGGCTGAAGGTCCGACGACGAACACCCAGCAGCGGACGGTCAGCGTTCAAGGAGTCGCGACCGAGCCGGTAGACCAGCATGCGAGTGGCGCCGCCGCGATCGCTGCTTACCACCAGGGCCTGATCGACGCGGTTGGCGACGGGCTGGGCAAGGCACAGTTGCTGGCCGGCAAGGTCGGAGCGTCGCTCGGGCCCGTCCAGACCGTGGTCGAGGAGGGCGGTTACATCTCGTGCGCCAGTGAATCCGGCAATGCCGAATACGAAGGCGCTCAGCCGGATTTCGGTTCGCCGGGCGTCTCGATCTCGACTCCAGGCGCCGGCACCGCGCGCCCGCTCGGGAGCGTCCGCAGGCCGTCGGTCAGGCGGCGCAAGGTGCGCCGCACCCCCGCCGCGAAGACAGCGGCTACGGTGACGTGCGCCCTCTCGACGCAGGTCTCGCTCGTCTACCCATTGGTCTGATAGCTGCTTAGAGCGATGGCTGCTTAGAGCGCCGCTGCCAGCGCGTGAGCGCGGTTGCGCGCCGCGCTCACGGCAGAGGTGAGTGTGTCGATGTCGTATGCGCCGTAGTGGCGGCGTCCGTTGATGAAGAAGCTCGGGGTGCCTGAAACACCGCTCGCGTCGGCGCTACTGACGTCCTCGGCGACGCGGGGCGCGTACTCGTGATGGCGAAGCTCGTCCCAGAAGCGATCCATGTCGAGCCCGAGCTCTTCGGCGTAACGGCCGAGGTCTCGGGGCGAGAGCTCGTCCTGATGGGCGAGCAGCGCGTCGTACATCTCCCAGAATTTCCCCTGCGCCGCGGCCGCCTCGGAGGCCTCGGCGGCGAGCTGCGCGTTGCCATGCACGTCGTTCAACGGCAGATTGCGCCAGACATAGCGCACGTCATCGCCGAAGGATGCGAGGAGCTCTCGTATGACCGACTCGGCCTGTCCGCAGTAGGGGCATTGGAAGTCGCCGTACTCGACGAGCGTGACCGGCGCGTCATCGGGCCCGCGGACGTGGTCGCGCTCCGGGTTGACGTCCTCGGAGAGGTCAAGGATGTCCTCCGCCGTCGCGCCGATCTGCCGTGCTCGCACTCGGCTCGGTAGTCGTTTGACGACTCGGAACACCACCGACGCGAGCAGCGTCGCGAGGACAATCGAGCCGAGCGCGCCGAGCTTCGCCTCGTCGAGCTGCTCGCCGTGGAATGCGAGGCTCGAGACGAGCATCGACACGGTGAAGCCGATGCCAGCCGCCGTTGCCCCGCCCGCGAGCACCGGCCAGCTGAGGGTCGGCCGGGGCCCGTGGATTGCGGGTCGGGACGCGAGCCAGGAGGCCCCCATGATTCCCACCGGCTTGCCGACCACGTACCCGACGACGATCCCGAGGGTGATCGGCGAGGTGATCGCGTCTTCGAGCAGATGCCCGGTGACGTGGACGCCCGCGTTCGCGAGCGCAAACAGCGGCACGATCACGTAGCTCGTCCAGGGATGCAGGCTGTACTGGATCCGCTCGTTGAGCGAGATCGCGGAGCGAACGCCGACCTGAGCCGACCGCGCCAGCTCCGGTGTGGGCTGCTCGCGGAACGAGCGCGCCAGCGCTGTCGCCTTCTCCAGGTCCTCACGCGACGGCTGATAGGCGCTGATCGCGAGGCCGACCGCGAGCCCGGCGACGACCGGGTCGATGCCGGACTTGAACATCGCGACCCACAGCGCCGCCCCCGTGATGACGGCCAACTGACGCATCATCGACAGCCGACCCTGCAACGGCGGTATGTAGCGGAGCCCGAACAGAAGCCAGAACAGCGCGACTGCGACGGCAAGCGCGACAAGCGACACGTGATGCGTGTAGACCGTGGCGATCACGACGAGCGCGCCGAGGTCATCGACCACCGCCAGGGTCAGCAGGAAGACGCGCAGCCGGGTCGCGATGCGGGGCGTGAGCAGCGCGAGCGCTCCTAGCGCCAAGGCGGTGTCGGTCGACATCGCCGCGCCCCAGCCGCGCCCACCGGGGCCGCCTGCGTTGAACGCGAGATAGATGGCGATGGGCACGGCCATGCCACCGATCGCCGCGAGCACCGGGATCGCCAGACGACGCCGCTCGCGCAGCTCGCCGAGGTCGAGCTCGCGCTTGGCCTCCAGGCCGACGACGAGAAAGAAGAACGTCATCAGGCCTTCGTTGACCCAGTGGCGCAGGTTGGTCGAGATCGAGCCGCCGCCGAGCTGGATCGAGAGGTTTGTTTTCCAGACTGACTCGTAGGTGTGCCACCACGGTGAATTGGCCCAGAGCATCGCCGCAATCGTGGCCGCTACGATCACGGTCGCGCTGCCCGTTTCGGTGCTGAGGAAGTCGCGCACGGGCGCGGCTAGGTTCCGCGCCCACGCCGTACGATCGGTGTAGGGGGCGGACTGTCCGTCAGGGGATTCGGCTTGCGCGTCTGCCATCCGCTGCGATTATCGCGAGCGGCCGCTCTGCATCCGTTCCGGGGTGTCCGACAGGGGATCGGGTGGGCCGGCGCCCACCGGCTACGCTGCAACGATGCAGGGTTGGGCGCTGCCCGTCACGGGCCCGTGAGCCGCAAGCACGACACCCTGACCGTCATCGGCCGGCGCTTGGACCCGGCCGATCACGAACTGCGTGAGATCGCTCACGCGCGCGGCTCAACCATATGAGTTCTACGAGTCCGAGAGTGACGAGGGGCGGACGCTACTGGAGCGTCACGGCGTCAGCGACGACCAGTTGCCGGTGGTCATAGACGGCGAGGACACCTACGAGAACGCGACGCTGGTGATGCTCGCGGAGGCCTGGAACGCGCTGGCTCCACCGGCGCGCTCACATTACGACCTCGCGATCATCGGTGCCGGTCCGGCGGGGCTCGCTGCGGCGGTCTACGGCGCATCGGACGGGCTCTCCACGATCGTGTTCGAGCGGGATATCCCAGGTGGGCAGGCCGGCCACACTTCGATGATCGAGAACTTCTTCGGCTTTCCCGGTGGCATCGAGGGCTCGGTCGCGGCGTCTACTACGGCGCGGGGCGGAGCGAGTCGATTGGCTCCGGGGGCAAGGAGATCGTGATCGTGGGCGCCGGGAACTCGGCCGGGCAGGCCGTGATGAACTTCGCCGACGCGCAGGGGCGCGTGACGATGGTGGTGCGCGGGGACTCACTCGGCAAGTCGATGTCCGCCTATCTCGTCCGGCGCATCGAAGACACGCCGCTGATCGATGTTCGTCTTCGCTCCCGCATACATAGCGTGGATGGTGAGGAGGAGTCGCTGCGCTCGGTCACGATCGAAGACAGCGCCGGCGCGCTCGAGCGTCATGACGCCGATGGATTGTTCTTGTGCATCGGGGGGCAGCCGCATACCGCATGGGCGACCAAGAAGGCTTTCGATACAGACCAGGCCGGCTACCTGCTGACGGGCCCTGATCTGCTCAAAGCGGGTAGTCGGCCACCGAGCTGGCCCCTCGAGCGTGATCCGCTTGCGCTCGAGACGTGCGTACCCGGCGTCTTCGCTGCCGGCGACGCGCGGCATGGCTCGACCAAGCGGGTTGCAGCGGCAGTGGGTGAGGGGGCGATGGCCGTCGCGCTCGCCGAGCGCCGCCTCGAAGAGCTGGCGCGAGCCTAACAGCCTCGCGGGACTGCCCGCGGTACGCCGAACTGCCGTGGATAACCTGCACGCTATGCCCTACACGACCGCCGACGCCAGGCAGCAGCTGCTCGACACGCTGGCGGAGGCGACCGAAGCGCTGGGATCGGCGCTAGCGGCTCTCGGCGAGGCGTACGAGCAGCTCGACGAACGCAGCGGAGACGTACTCGAGCAGGAGCTGTTCCGGCCTGTTCAGCTCGCCTATGGTCGGGCGAGACGCACGCACACGGCATTTGCCGAGCGACACGGGCTGCCGATCCGGACGTTCGAGCCGGTGCTGCCCGGCGCACCATCAAGAAGAGCTCGAGGGTTCATCGACGACGGCGTCGACGCCGCTCGTCGCGCCGACGAAGGCCTTGCAACCCTTCAAGACTCGATGCTTCCCATAGAGGTCGGCGACCCCGAGCTGCGCGCCGGGCTCGAGGAGGTCCGCACCCTCCTCGGAGGGCTCCCGGCGAGGGCACGCGAGTTCGAGCGCACGCTCGGGCGCTAATCCCGACGCACTGAAAATCCTCGCCGCGGCCAGGTCGGCGACCTTGACAGGCGATTTGGTGGTTGCGAGAATCGACGGGCAGCTCGCTCGGTGGCGGCAGCGTGGGGTGGGGGTGTTTCGATGAGACGAAGCGGTCTGGTTCTTGCGGCGGCAGCGGTGATGTTGTTCATCGCGGCGGGGAGTGCCGCAGCCGCACCGACCGACCTCTGGCTGGAGTACGGGACGTCGCTCAATGGTGACGTGATCCAGCCCTCGACCTCCAACATGGCGACCATGCGCGCTGCGCTGAACGCAGCGACGCAGCCGAATACCGTGCCGTTCTGGCAGTCGAGCTTCAGTTACCAGGGCGCGCGCTATCCGTTCCAGATGCTGGGCAGCAACCCGTCGGCGGGCAGGCAGACCACGGTCGTGCCGACGGTCGTCATCCCGATCGACCTGACGTTCCACGATGTGCGCAACGGTGTGAGTGCCAACCTGAACGGATCATCCATCGCCGCGGCTGAGGCCAGCTCACCACTATTCAACGCGGTTACCTTTGCGGCGACAGGGGATGTGACGCAGTATGGCGACGCCGTTCAGCGCGCCGAGTTTGCGGGCGTACTGGGCTCCCCGACTGCATACCACGTGCTCCTCGGCCAGCCAACCATCATGCCCACAGCCCACATCGACGTGCCAGCTAGCAAGGGCTTTGTCTACGACCCGATCGGCGACGGTGTCTCGCGCGGCGAGATAACGGACGGCATCTGGTGGCGAGCCCAGCGACACAACCTAATCGACACCTACGGCGTGACGCCGAACCAGCTGGTGATCATGCTAACCAAGGACACCGCCGTCGGCCTTGCTCTCGGTTTCCACGGGGCGCGACTGAACGGCAACCACATCCAGACCTACATCTGGGACTCCTGGGTCTCGCCGCGCTTGGCGGTCCCACTGGGCCTCCCGCCTGACTTCGCTCTCGACACGTTGTCGCTGGGTCATGAGATTGCCGAGTGGCAGAACGACCCGTTCGTTGACAACGTGACGCCAGCGTGGTCCTTCTCAGTTCCGCCGGTGTTCACGAACCAGTGCAGCAACTTACTGGAGGTCGGCGATCCGCTCGAGCTGACAGAGTTCCCCGTGACGCTAGGCGGCAACACGTACCACCTGCAGGACATCGCGTTCCTGCCGTGGTTCGCTCGGGAAGCCACATCGACCGCCTATAACGGGCGATACAGCTTTACGGGAACGTTGGAAACTTTCTCCACGCCTTGCTGAGACCAGGCTGCGGCGTGCAGGTGAGCGGTCCGCCCCCGGCGCTTCCAAGATTGTCGGCTCGTGTCCTTGCCTGACCCCATCGCATCCGAGCGACGGGTATTTCGGAAGCGACCGCGGAGCGGACCTACGGTCTCGGCAATGGCGCACCGGGACCGTCCGTCTGCGTTACCCAGGCCTTAGCACCAGAAACAAGCCCTGCAAACGCGGCGTTTTCGCGCGTCGGTACCTTCCCGTCGGCGCAACAATCGAGCGGGTCTCCGTCGTCCCCGTTGTCTTTGGCCCCTTGAATAGTTTCTCGTTTTCGGGGAAGACTCGCGCGATGACCAAGACCAACACCGCCCGCCGCGCCTCCAATGGCGCCAGAGCAGCACGAGAGCAAGTAGGACTCTCCCCGCGGCCCCGCGACGGGGTTGTGGGCGCCGGGCCAGCTCCCGACACGCCGCTCCGACCCTCGATCGCCTTCGATCAAGCGACGCGCCCGTCCACTGGCCTTCCCGCGTTGGCGCTGTTATGCGCGTTCAGCGCGCTCCCGGCAATCGCCGCGGTGGTGCTGCTCGCCAACGAACAGTTGATCTGGGGCTACGTCGTGCTGGGACTGTCCCTCGTATCTTTGGCGTTCCTGCTCTCGGCGATCAGCCGGGTGTCGAGTGGGCCGCTGGGGCACCGGGCGCTGACTGTAGGCGGGCGGGCAAGGCTCCGCGGACGCGTGGTTTGCACGTCCGTGCGGGCTTGGTCTCGGGCGGTCGGGGCACTGATTCGTGCGCGACGGGGCCAGCAGCGCCTGCACGCCGCGCGAAAGGACCGTGTGGCAGCGCTCGCCGAAGCGATCCTCTGCGGTGATCGCGCCCGAGCTGCGCTACTCACGGCCGAGACGAGGGTGCTGCGCGAGGAGTCGCAAGCTCGTGAGGAGGAAGCCGGCGCAGCGATCAGGTCCGCGCGCGAACAGATCCAGCGTGAGCGCGAGGCGGGGAGCGCGCGGGTAGTCGTCCGGCGGCGCGGTCAGTAGCCGTTGCGTGCCCGCCCTCGCGTGGCCGGAGACGACGCCTTGCGCCCGCCGCCGGAGCTGGCGCGTGTTATCGGCCGCCGTCCCCATTCGGCCGCGAGCGCGAACTCGACCAGTCGGTCAAAGTAGCGGCGCAGTGGCGGGGGGTTGATGCCGGCAGTACGAAGCGCTGCGCGGGAGAGACGGTCGTCGTAGACAACCTTCATCGCGAAGTACGGGAAGAACGCCTTGCTGCGCTCAAGAGCGGAGCGGCGACGTGGGTCGCGGCTCGCGTGAACGAGCAGCGGATGCAGCAGACGGCGGTAGAGCCATGGCGCGATCAGGCGTGGTGCTGGGCGCTCGAAGCGGGCCGTCGCGAGTTCGACGAGCTCCCCCACGGTCGTCGCTTGCGCTCCAGCGGTGAGGTGGTACGTGCTGCCCTCGGCCTGTGGTGACTGGGTGAGCGTGAAAATCGCATCCGCCACATAGTCGACCGGCACGACGTCAACCGTTGCGTCACCGCGTGCCGGCAGTGCCGAGTAAGCGCCGCGCGCGAACGCCCGCAACGGCCAGTAGAGAACGTTGAAAGAAGGGGTCCAGCCTGTGTCGTGCTCGCCGACGACGATGCTGGGACGGAGCACGGTGATTGGCAGCTGCGCGCGAGCGTCGGCGACGAGATGCTCCGCCTCGAACTTCGACTGCTCATAGGCGTTACGAAAGCGCTGACCTACGTCCAGGTCATCCTCGCTGAACAGCCCGTCGTGTTCGCCGGCGACGTAGGCCGTTGAGATGTAGGAGAGACGGCGCAGACCGCCATGCCCATGGCATTGCTCCGCGAACTCGAGCACCCGACGCGTGCCGTCGACGTTGATCGCACGTGAAGCGTCCAGACTCAGCTCAAACGACACCGACGCTGCCCCGTGCACGATCTCGGTGACCCGCTCCGCCAAGTGATCGCGGTCGATCGCGAGCCCGAGATGAGGCCGGGTAATGTCACCGCGAACCGGAACCACCCGCTCCAGGTATCCGTGCCCCGCGCCGAAGAGCGAGCGGAGCGTCGCCTCCATGCGAAGCGCGACCTCGCGATCGTCGGCGCCTCGTACGAGTGCATACACGCGACGGTCAGTGCGCTCGAGATAGCGAGCAAGCAACTCCATGCCGAGGAACCCTGTCGCACCGGTCAGCAGTATGCCACCGGATCCCGAGCCCTCGATCCCGGCCTCGGCGCCAAGAGCGCGATCCGCGATCACGCTCGTGTCCTCGCCGCAAATCTCCAGAGTCGCTCTGGGAACCGTCGAATCAGCTCCCCTCGGTGGTGGGAATGAGTGATCTACTCCCTTCGCAGGTACGACCCGGTCGATTCTCGGGCATCTGCCATCTCTTCCCCGGCGGCTGTGCGCACAAACCTTCCTGCGAAGAAGCCGGCATCTAGCGAGCTTCGGCGCGCCGCCACGCGGGCCACGTGCTACCCCATTCGAGGCGTGGCGCGCGGACCACGCACTCGACGCCAACAACCTCACGTCCCGGCGACCGCAACAGCAGCGCGTCTAGGATCGGTCGCCCGCGGGAAACAACGCGTAAGCGCCCCCGGTGACGCGTCTCCTCCTTCTGGCGTGCCGGGGGCGCCGCTGTTTCCTTTGTACCACGAGCCAGGGAGAGCCAAACCCCCGACCACGTAGCTGCTCGACCCGAGACGGCTCTATCTCGTGTGCGCGACGCGCTCGCTATCGCCGCGAGAGGACGCGCGAGCTCGGCGGATGCGTGTCATCGACGGGCGAGCGTCGGCGGGCGGGGCCGCGGCCGCAGCCTGTCCGAGTGTGCACTCGCTGGAAGGCTGCGGGATGGGTTTCGCTGCTGTGTTTACATAACATGCATTATCGAGCGCCGTCAGTCTTCCGACAAATTATTCGTTCCAGAAGTGTTATCCCGCACAAGCTGACTCCCCCTTCCACCGATTAGGGCATATGCATCCGCGAGCAGTCGTCGGAGTCGCCGGCATAGCGTTGGTCGGTTGCGGCGCACAGCGGCCCAAGAGCCCCTCGGTGCGGCCGCCGGCTCACCCGGTTATCGTCGTGAGCGCCGAGCCGCCGGGTCACTCCGACGGTGAGGCGCAGGCGGCTATCCAACGGCTCATAGCCCATGGCTGTGGAATCGTCTTGGTGATCGCTACCCGGGCGTCCTGCAAAGAGAGCGCGCGGGAACGAGAAGAGGTCGAACGTCGGTCGCCATGAGATGTAGCGGGCTGTCCACCCGCCCAGCCCAGGCGGGCTAAAGAAGTGAAGCGTGCGTTTCGGCGCAGTTCGCATTCTCGTTCCCACGCCCCGAGCATCGCAGGCTGGACTGTCACCGACGGACCATGCATTACGGAGCGCCGCTAGAAGCGGGCCTCTGCCCGTCTAGAGTGCGACTGTGGACCGCACTGAGTTCGAGGAGTATCGACGGCATCACCTAAGCGTCCGGCGCCGGAGCTTCTACGCGGTTATCGGCATCTCGCTCGTGATCGGATTCGCTGTCTCAAGCCTGTTGTCATTTATCGGCGCGCCGTGCTCGCCGCGCTGCTGGTGCTGGCCGGTGTAGGCATGCACCTGCGGTGGGACAAGGCTCGCTGGATCAGCCGCTTCCACGAGCTTGCTGACCCGCGCATCACCTGGCGCCGCCGCCCCTGACGACCACCGACTCTGGCCCTGCCCGCCTGGCTCGCTCCACGCATTACCGAGCGTGGTTTTAGCGCGGGACGCTCGCGGTCGATAGAGAACCGTCATGGTGAGAGCGTGCTTGATCGCACCAATCGCAGCGGCCGGCACCCTCCTCGCGGGCTGCGGTGGCTCAGGAGGCACGCGACTGACCGCCGGTCAGCTCGCTGCTCAAGGCGCCGCAATCTGCAGCCAAGCAAGCGCCGCCGAGCGGACCCTAACTGCTTCGAACGCGGCGTCGGCGCTGCCCCCCATCGTCACCCGCGAGCTCGCGGCCCTACGCAAGCTTTCGCCCCCCCCTCAGCGAGCAGCGGTCCTATGCGGCGCTGATCGACGACTTCTCGCAGCTCAACGGTTTGCTTCAGCAGCTCTCGCCGAGCACCGCTTCTCCCGAAGTTCTCAGTCGCGGTCGCGAACTGGCAGCACGGGGGGCGGCCCTCGCTAGGGAACTCGGTCTCGCGGCTTGCACGTCACCACAATAGCCCTGCCCGAGGCCGTACATGCACGACGGGGCGTTGTTCGCGAACATCCTCAGCGCCAGTATCGGAAGGGCTCAAGCAACGCCGAGAACAGCTGGCTCAGGCCCACCACCGCCGACCTGAACGCTTCACGCAGGCCACGCCATCCCGTGAGCTGCTCGTCCTCTTTCGGCGTTGCAGATCCGGGCTCGTCGTCCATCGCGCCTCACAGTCTCCTCTCGTCGCGTGACTCCATGCAGTATCGAACGGACGGCCTGGCACGCGAGCGATGAAGACCGATGAGCGTTGAGCAGCCCGCCGCTCGGCGCGCTCAAAGCTTGTCGAGAGTGCCGCCGATGACCATATCCAGCTCATGCTGCAGACCCGGATCTGCGGCGCGGTCCTGCAGCTGCTCGCGGAAGCCGGCGCCTGGAAGCCAGCGGACGCGATGGCTATGAGGAACGATGTCGGCGACTGGCTCCCCATGCACCGTCAGCGTCACTAGCTCCCCAGCCTTCACGGCGGCGATTACCTGCCCCGTACGGTTACGCAGATAACGAACGCCGATCACCATGTGCGACAGCCTAGCTTTGGCGGCGTCGCAGGGATCACGCGCTGGCTGAGGCCATGAACTATCAAGCACCGCTGAAGCGGCCGGCTGTCGGGCTCCTGGTCCTTAACGAGCGCTTAGACGCTCCTAATCCCCTGCAAATGGCCGTGTTGTTTGCTTGTTGACGTGGGACCGGTTGGACCTCATGTATGTCCGCAGTGCGGTGAGCGAGTGAGCGCGTTTGCCGCCGGTTGTGCGTTGTGTGGCGCTGACCTGGATCCGCGGCGCGGCCAGAAACCACCGACGCTTGGCACGCGCCTACGGCGTCGCGTCGGCGCGCTGGCCGGGCGCCGGCGCAAGGGCTCGCTCGTTCGTCGCTGAGACGCCCGCTGAACCCGCGGCTGCCTCCCCCGCCTCGTCTTATGACAACCAGCTTGGCCCCCCACCTGCTGCAGCTCCGCTACTCGCGCGGCGGCAGGGCCTCGAGCAGGCGTTTCACCGTGGCGCCGACCTCCTCGCGCGTCGTCCCGCCGTCGTCTGCCCTTGCGATCAACATCGCGCCCTCGTCGATCGCCCCGAGTAACAGATGTGACAGAGCGTCGACGGGCTGGCGCTCGATCAGTCCCGCGTCCATCGCCGCCTCCACCGTCGAACGAACGAGCCCGAAGCCGTAGCGCAAGCCGATCTCGCGCCATTGCTCCCATCCGAGCACCGATGGTGCGTCGACGAGCGCTATCCGCTGCACCGCCGGGTCTTCGCACGCGTCGAGGAACGCCTGGGCCCCAGCGTGGAGCGCCTCCAGGGGATCGGTTGCCGAGGAGACTGCTGACGCCGCGATCTGCTCCACGAGCTGGCGCTCGACGTCCTCGTAGACGGCCTCGAACAGCTCCTTCTTGCCGGCGAAGTGGTGATAGAGCGCGCCGCGCGTGACGCCCGCCGTGCGCACGATCTCCTCGGTGCCCACTCCCGCGTAGCCACGCGCGGCGAACAAGGCGCGGGCCGTTGCGATCAGCGCGGCGCGCGTCGCCTCCGACTGCGCCGCCTTTGCACTCGGCGCCGGGCCCCCCTGCCCCGGGTTCTGGTTGACATGCATACTGTCTGTATGATAAACACATACCGCCTGTATGTGTGGTCGGCGTTGTGGATGCCGGCCGAGTATGGGAATGCGACGAAGCCTGGGCGCAGTTCCTGCGTGTGCAAATGCGCGGCGCCCTAGCCAACATCTCGAGAAGGGAGAACACGATGAACGAGGTACGCCTCACCCAGGGAACCGTCCGCTATCGCGAGCAAGGCGTCGGCGAGCCGATCGTGCTCGTGCATGGCCTGTTGACGAACGGCGAGCTCTGGCGCGACGTAGCCCCGCGCCTCGCCGCCGACTTCCGCGTGATCGTGCCCGACTGGCCGCTGGGCTCTCAGGAGACCCCGCTCGATCCGGGCGCCGACCTCTCACCGCTCGGGCTCGCGCGCATCATCGCCGACTTCCTCGACGCACTGGGGCTCGAGCGGGTCACGCTCGTGGGCAACGACACGGGCGGGGCGCTCTGCCAGCTCGTCGCCGTCCATTACCCGGAGCGCGTTGGGAGGCTCGTGCTCACGCCTTGTGACGCTTTTGAGCACTTCCCGCCGCCCGCCTTCCGTCCACTCAGCGCGATCGCACGGATCCCCGGAGGCGTGTTCCTGATCCTGCAGTCGCTGCGCTCGCGCGCCGCGCGTCGGCTGCCCCTCTCCTACGGCTGGCTGATGAAGAGGTTCGACGACGCACTTGCGCAGTCCTGGCTCGCGCCGGCGCGCTCGAACGCGACCATACGCCGCCAGGTCGCGTCGATCATCATCGGCATGTCCCCGCGTTTCACGCTAGAGGCGGCCGCGCGCTTCGGCGAGTTCAAGAAGCCTGTGCTTATCGCCTGGGCACCCGATGACCGCTTCTTCAAGTTCAGCTCTGCAGAACGCCTCGCCGCGGCCTTCCCCGACGCTCGCCTGGAGCGCATCGAGGACAGCTACACGTTCGTGTCGATCGACCAGCCGGAGCGCACGGCGGAGCTGATCGCGTCGTTCGCGCGGGAGCCGCTCCGCGAAACGAGTGCGAGCCCATCTGCCTGAAGCCCGCCCTGTCCGCCACCGGGTCCTCGGCTGATCGCCGCCCTACGGCCAGCCGGCGCCCGGTGCCGGCGCCTCGACGGCCAGGACCTGGCCCGTTCGGGAGCCGTCGGCCGCGCTCGCGGGACCGCTCCACTCCCGCGCCAGCATGAACAGCGTTCTGTTCTCCGGGCCCCCGAGCATGCAGGCGAAGCAGCCGCGGTCGAGCTCGATGCTCTGCATGACCTCGCCGCCGTCGCGCACGCGCACGCAACGCTTGTTGGGGACGTCGGCGTACCAGACGGCGTTGTCCGCATCGATGCATATCCCGTCGGGCACGCCGTCCCCCAGATCGGCCCAGACCCTGCGGTTAAACAGGCTGCCGTCAGCGGCGATGTCGAACGCCGTGAGCCTGTTCGCGTAGGACTCGGCGAGGATCAGCGTCGAGTTGTCGGCTGTCACGACCATGCCATTCGGGAAGGCGACGTCGTCGGCCACCTGCCGCGTCGAGCCGTCGGGAGTGACGAGCGCGAGGCTTCCGGGACCGGCCTGCGCGCCGGGTGAAAAGTCAAACCCGATGTTGTTGACGTACACGTTGTCCCTCCCGTCGACGACGATCTCGTTCCACGGGAAGCTCGACAGGCCGGCCAGGTCGGCGTGAGTCACGCGTGACCCGTCGGGTTCCCTGCGAAGCAGCCGCCGTTCGCTCGCCGAGACGATCAGCATCCGCCCATCGGCCAGCCAGTCGATCGAGAACGGAAACGACGCGACCTTCAGGATGACCTCGCTGTCGCCGGTGACATCGACGGCGATGACCTCTTGCGCGCCCCAGTCAGAGAACCACAGCCGGTTCTCGTGCCAGCGCGGTGACTCGCCGAACCTGACGCCGTTCATCAGGGTCCGCACCTCGAGCGCCATCAGTCAGCCCATCCCGCCGTGCCCGCATAGCGGAGCGAGCCGGGTGTCGTGAGCGTCTCCCCCGTCTCGAGCAGCGTCTTCAGGCCGGAGAGGATCATCGGCCAGCCGCCGTAGAGTTCGTCGTTGGCGCCGTCGCGCAACTCGTCGTGGATGACCGTCAACCGGCATGAGTCGCCGACCGGCTCGATCTCCCACGTCACGCGGGAGGTCCCTTCCGCCTTGACGCTGTCGCCCCACAATGCGTTGAGGCTCTGCACGAGCCGGCGCGGCGGCTCGACCTCCAGGTTCTCACCCTCGGCGATCTCGATCGATCCGGCCGAGGACTCATACCGCGAGCCCGGCGTCCAGTCGGACTTTACGCCCACGCCGAAGCTGTACCTGCGCCTCATCTCAGCGTCGGTGATCGCCTCCCACAGGCGCTCCGGCGTCGTCTTTATGTAGATCTCGAACACCTTCTCCATCGTCTTCGCCTCCAGTTCGTGCTTGATGTCGCTGAGCGTCGCCGCCCAGGGCTCGGCGTACTTGCTCACCCACCGGTCGTGGACGAGTCGGATCGGGACGGGGTTCAAGAAATGCAGCTTCTCGCGGCCGCGGCGTCGCGTCACGACGACGCCGGCGTCCTCGAGCACCCGCAGGTGCTTCATCACACCGAAGCGAGTCATCGGCAGGCGCTGCTCGAGTGCGCTGAGCGTTTGCCCATCGTGCTCGAACAGCTGATCGAGCAGGCTCCTGCGCGTCGGATCCGCAAGGGCTTTGAAGACCTCGTCCATGCGCTCACTATATGTGACCTTTTGGTCACTTGTCAAGGCCTTCGCAGCAGGTGCCCCCGAACGGCGTCGTCAAATCCCACATTTGCCGACCGCCCGCGCTGAAACGATCCGCCCGGGTCAGCACGTACCAACCAGCCGAGGCGGCGCGGGCAGCCGCGCGCGGGACGCCCCGCTTGCCTTGCTCGAGATCACTCATGGCGAGACTTCAGAACACGCCCCCTCCTGCCGATTCTCCTGCTGTGAGTAAGTCGTTTGCAGTCCTCGAGGCCCAACTCGAGGGCGACATCGCCGTTCACCGCCAGCTCCCCGCTGAGCGTGGCGCAAGCGCGGCGGCATTCGAGCTTCGGGGAGAACGGACGGCAGCCGGCGCGCCGGCGCCACGCGCGGACTCCTCCGTCCGGGCGGCCGACCACGAGCGCATCGAGGACTACCTGCGCGCCTATCTCGAGGATCAGCGCTTCTCCTCCGCCCACCCGCTGGCGCGCGGTCGCTGGATCGTGGCCTGGGAAATGCTCTGGTGCGCCGACTCCCGCGCGAAGGTGATAGCCGTGGGGCGAAGGGCTGGCGATGCGATGCGGGCGTTTTCCGTCTCGATGCACGAGCGCTGCATGTGCCTCGCCATGGACTCGCATTGGCCGGACGTGCTCGCTGATGGGTCGCAGCGACCCGAGCCGCTCGACAGCCTGGCGAGCATCACTGAGGCCTACGGCGAGCAACTCGGCGCAGGGCGCAGCCAGCTCCTGCGGGAGCTGTTCGAGCCGTGGCGGACTCTCGGCGAGAAGCTGCAGCGCCACGAGCAGGGATCGCAGCCGCCTAATGAGCGACTCCGGTGGGAGGACGGAAGGCGCCTCGTGCTGTTCACCGCGCTCGTGATGGTCGAGTTCGACCGCAGCTTCACCTAGTCGACCGCAGCTTCGCCTAGTCGATCACTGCTCGCCAGTTCGACCGCGGCTTCGCCTAGTCAAGTGCTCAGCAGCCGCACGATCGCGAATATCCCCACGACGACGATCACCGCCCGCAGGATGCCTGGAGGCAGGCTCCGCCCGTAGCGGGCTCCGAGCTGGGCGCCGACCACGGAGGCGCCGGCGATGATCGCGGCCGGCGCCCACTCGACGTGGGCGGCGAAGACGAAGTAAATGCCTGCCACGCCGTTCACGAGACCCGCGAGGACGTTCTTCAGCGCATTCGTCCGCTGCAGGTCCTGCGCCAGCGCCAGGCCGAGAATCGCCAGCAGCATGATCCCCTGCGCGGCGCCGAAGTACCCCCCGTAGACGCCGGTGGCGTAGACGGCGAGGAGCGTCGCCAGCCTGTGCCTGCCGTCGAGGTGGATCTCCCGCCCCAGCAGCCATCGATTCAGCGCTGGCTGCAGCAGGATGAGAGCCAGCGCGAGCACGATGAAAGCCGGCACGATCGCCTTGAACGCCGACGCGGGCAGCACCAGCAACAGCACGGCGCCGGTCGCGCCCCCCAGGACCGACGCCGCGCCGAAGCGCAGCACACGCCGACGCTGGCCGGAGAGCTCGCGCCGGTAGCCGACGGCTCCGGAAACCGATCCTGGGACCAGGCCGATCGTGTTCGAAACGTTCGCCGTAACCGGTGCGTAGCCCCAGGCAAGCAGCACCGGGAACGTGATCAGCGTCCCGCTTCCGACGAGCGTGTTGATCGCTCCAGCCGCGAGCCCGGCGAGAGCGATCGTTGCGACCTCAGCGGCGCTCACCGCAGCTCGCTATTTGACGACGAGCGTCCCTTCCATCCCGGCCTGACGGTGTCCGGGGACCGTGCAGTAGAACTTGTAGGTGCCCGGCGTGAGGCTGACGGTCACGTTCTTCACGCCGCCCTGGAAGGTCGGCGTGGCGCCGACGACCGACCCCGAGGCCGATGCCACCGTGAAGTTGTGTTCGACCGGCGCGCGGTTGGTGAAGGCGATCGTGACTTTGCCCGCCTTCGCGCTCAGCGTGGAGGGCATGTATTTGAACTGGCCTTCGGGGTTGGCCGCCACGGCGATCGTTTCCGCGCCGGCAGCGGGGGCGCTGGTCGAGCTGGTCGTGGCGGGTGTCGCCGCCGTGGTCGCCGGCGCGGATGTTGCCGAGCTCGTGGTGCTCGAGGAGCTCCCGCAGCCCGCGAGCGCGAGCACGCCAAGGGCCAGCGCCAGCATCGAGAGCGCGAGCGGGGGAGAATTCTTTGCTCGACCTGCGATCTGCGGTTTCATGGCCGGTTCTCCTATCTTCGGGGCGTAGTGGGCCAAGGGGCGACTCGTGCTGAAACCGTCCCGCCCGCCGTCGGCTGCGCGCGCGGGTTCGTTCCCCGGAGGTATACCGCCAGCGCTGATCGCGTGAGGTGCGAGCCCTGCGCTCTCAGTACGCGTATCCGGGCGAGGGGTAGTTCGGGGAGGGGTTTGGGGGCGACGGGCTCGGAGGCGACGGCGACATTGTGGGTGTGCTGGGGCTTGCGCTGCTCGCCGCGGTGACCGCGTGCCAGGTGTGCCCGCCCGGGAACGTGATCCCCTGGCCATTGGCTTCGCCACTGGCCTTGTCGCCCGAGAACCGGTAGAGCGGCAGACCGCGCAGCGTCACCTGCAGGATTCCGCCCGGACGCGCGATGAGGCCAAGCTTCCCATGCACCCCGGAGCCGGCCTTGAGTTTCGTGCCCTTCGAGCTCACCCTCAGCGGCGGCCAGAACTTCAGGCATTCGGCGCTCGTGCAGAACTGGTGGCTCTTGCTCTCGCCGCTGAGCGCGTAGAGCGTGTGGCCCTGCGCGTTGACCACGACACGCTCCCCGAGCTTCGAGTTCGAGGCCGAGCTGATCGTGAGCGTTGCGCTCGCGATCGCGACCGCGACGAATGAGAGGGCGAGCCCGGATGCGACCGCGACAGCTGCCCTGAAAATCGCCGTGCGGTGCTCGCGTCGCCGCGCCTGGACGCTGATCTCACGCTTTGAACCGGTCATGGGGCTCCCTTCGCTCGTTGCCGCTCTCGCATCTGGACCTTCAATCCGGACCGCTTCACCACAGACTCCGGCAGGGCTCGATTACTTCCCCGCGGCTGCGCCGAGCCGGCCTGCGGCGTACTCAGGGATCGGTGTGGACGACCACGTCTGCGATGTCTGGCACCTGCTGGCGGAGCTCCTCCTCGAGCTCGCCCGCCAGCCGGTGCGCGTCGGCAAGCGTCTCGCCCGGCTCCACACGGAGGGTCAGGAAGACCACGCGTCCGGCGTCGGTCGAGAGCAGCCGCACCTTTTGCGGATCTGCCCCGGTGCGCTCGCGCACGAGACGCTCGATGTCCCGCTTGGCGCGCACGTTCGCGTCCTCGTCCGGAGCGCGGGCCGTGAGCGTGCGCTCAAGCGGCTCGAGATGTATCTGAACGTCGGCGACATCCGGTCGCGCGCGTATCGCCCGCTCGACCCGCTCGGCGATCTGATGTGCCGTGCGCAGGTCGAGGTCGGCTGGGAACTTCAGATGAAGCGAGACGCTGCTGGAGCCTTGCTGCTCGAAGATCGTGATGTCGTGCGCCTCGCGGACGAGCGGCTCGGCCAGGGCGATCGCGAGCACGCGGTCGCGCAGGTCCAGTCCGCTGCGGCGAGGCTCGACGTGCACGACCACGTCACTTCCGGGGAGGGCGCCCTCCACGGCTGCCTCGATGCGGTCGGCGGCCCGGTGGCCCTCGACGACCGCGCGGCCGGGAGGGACGCTCGCGACCACGTCCGCGAAGAAGCGCCCGGCGGACTCCCGCAAGCGCAGACGGCTGAGCTCGATGTCGCCGCCCAGGGCGGCGATTGCGCGCTCGGCGGCCTCTCGTGCCTCTGAGGGCGTGCGGTCCATGAGCACGTTGGCGTTCTCGCCGATCAGGCGCCCGGCGGCGATGAAGGTGAGCGCCGCGACCAGCAGCGCGGCGATCGCATCCCCCGATTCGAACCCGGCGTCGACCGCGAGCAGTCCACAGAGGACCGCGAGTGAGCCCGCCATGTCGGCGCCGAAATGAACAGCGTTCGAGCGCAGCGCAGGGCTCAGATAGCGTCGCGCGGCGCGCAGCGACGCTCTCGTGCGGCCGAGATCGACGGCCAGCGCCACGGCGATGACGGCGAACTCATACCAGTGGATGCTCGGGGGCCTGCCACCGTCGAGGAGGTGGGCGATCGCCTGGATACTGACGAGCAGGCCACCCACCACCAGCAGCGCGGCCTCGCCGAGCGCCCCGAGGTTCTCGGCCCGGCGGTGGCCGTAGGGGTGGCCGCGGTCGGCTGGCCGGCCGCCGAGTCGCACTGCAAAGAAGGTCAGGATCGCGGCGATCAGATCGCCGCTTGACTCGACCCCGGCGGAGATCAGACCGAGGCTCCCCGTGGCCAGCCCGACCCCCAGCTTGAGGGCGATCAGCACCGCCGCCGCGCCGACCGAGACCAGCGTCGTGCGCCGTTGCGTGAGCACGAGTCGGGGGTTCTCGGCACGAGCCATCGAGGTAGAGACTAGGGTCAAGGCTTGGCGGAAGGAATCCGACCCGCCGGGAGTCCTTAATGGGAGCGACTCGCCTTTCAAAGCGGCGGAACGATCGCATCGCCACCGGCCGAAAGGAGCCCCTGATGCGTTCAATCTTGAAATGCCTGGTGCCCGCAGTTGCCGCCTCGGTGACGCTGGCCGCGTGCGGAAGCAGCAGCTCCGGGACAGGGTCCTCCTCGAGCTCGAGCAGCGCATCCGCCTCGAGCCAGCCGAGCGCTTCGGCTGCGGTGGTGAAGACGGCGTCGAACACGACGATCGGAGCCACGGTGCTCACGGACGCGCAGGGCATGACCCTCTACAGCCTGAGCGCCGAGCGCGGCGGCAAGTTCATCTGCACGAGCTCCTCCTGCACGCAGGTTTGGCATCCGCTGAGCGCGAGCAACGGCACGCCCAGCGGAGTCACGTCCCTGAGCACCATCACCCGCCCCGACGGGAGCCAGCAGGTGACCTACAAGGCGATGCCTCTGTACACGTTCGCCCAGGATCAGCACCCGGGCGACGCCAAGGGACAGGGGTTCAAGGATGTCGGCACGTGGAGCGCGGTGACGGTCAGCGGCGCAGCGGCGCCGGCAACCGGCGGCGAATCGACACACACCACGTCGACGTCGAGCGGCGGGCGCTACGGCTACTGAGTGTCCGCGGCGCGGCGCGCGCGACGCGCCCGCGCCACGACGCTGGCTGGGGCTATCGTGAGCCGATGGCCCACGCCCACATCGCTCACTCTCCCCGCGTAGGCGCGCAAGCCGACCGCGGCAGGCTGACCTTCGCGTTCGCGCTGATCGTCGCCTTCATGGGCGCCGAGATCACGGCCGGCGTGGTCGCGAACTCGCTCGCGCTGCTGTCGGACGCCGGACATATGCTCGCCGACGCCGGCGCGCTCGGATTTTCGCTGGTTGCGCTGCGCCTTGCGGCCCGTCCCGCGGCCGGCGCGATGACATTCGGCTTCAGGCGTGCGGAGATCCTCTCGGCCCAGGCGAACGGCGTGACGCTGCTGATCCTCGCCGCCTTCATCGCGTACGAGGCCATCGTGAGGCTGTTTCATCCCCCCGCCGTCCGCGGCACGTTGATGCTGATCGTGGCGATTCTCGGCATCTTCGTAAACCTCGCCGCGGCCCGCGCGCTCACGAAGGCCAACCGCCAGAGCCTCAACGTGGAGGGCAGCTTCCAACACATCGTCACCGATCTGTACGCGTTCATCGGCACGGCCGTGGCGGCGGGGCTCATCCTGCTCACCGGCTTTGAGCGGGCCGACCCGATCGTCTCGCTGCTGATCGCGGCGTTGATGATCCGCTCCGGCGCGTCGCTCGTGGCGGCCGCGGGACGCGTCTTCCTGGAGGCGGCGCCCGAGGGGCTCGACCCGCAGGCGATCGGGGAAGCGCTCGTGCAGGAGGCGAACGTGATCGAGGTTCACGACCTGCACGTGTGGGAGGTCACGAGCGGCTTTCCCGCGCTCTCCGCGCACGTTCTCGTCGCCCGCGACAGCGACTGCCACACTGCGCGCCGGGAGATGGAGGCGATGCTGCACGCGCGCTTCGACGTCGACCACACGACCCTGCAGGTCGATCACGTCGGCGGGGAGCTGCTCGACATCGCGCCGCCGCGCGACTTCGCAGGCGCGGATCGCGCCGTAGCGTCCAAGACCCGGGGCGAGCCCCCACAGCGACAAGACAGGAGACAGGATGGCTAACACGATCTACACCGCGGGGGCGCACGTCACCGGCGGCCGCGCCAACGGTCATGGCCGCTCCACCGACGGGCAGCTCGAGGTGGATCTGCGCCTTCCTTCCGAGATGGGCGGAAAGGGCGACGGGACCAACCCCGAGGAGCTGTTCGCGGTTGGCTACGCGGCGTGCTTCGAGGGCGCCCTTGGGACCGTCGCACGCCGCAAAAAGGAAGAGACGGGCGACGTTGCGATCGACTCGAAGGTTATGCTCGTCACGACCGAGGACCGGGCTTTCACGGTCGCGGTGGAGCTCGACGTCAGCCTCCCTGCGATCGACGATCCGACGGCGGCCGTCGAGCTCGTCGCCGCCGCCCACAAGGTCTGCCCGTACTCCAACGCGACCAGAGGCAACATCGACGTCACGCTCACGGCCAACGGGCAGCCCGTCCCCTAGTCGCGCCGGGAGCAGCGCTCGGGGAGCGGCCTATCCTAGAAGTCGGCCGCTCCCCATCTGAGCGCTCCGGGAATCCTGTCCCCGAGCCTTATCCCCTGGGCGGCGGGGACTAGGAATGGTCCACCTTGCTGCCGCTGGGGGAGATCACGTACCAGGAGGCGCCGAAGCTGTTGACGCCCTGTCCGTAGGCGTCGCTCTTGTCGCCGTCTCGGGCGAAGAGGTAGAGCGGGTGGCCGGCGTAGGTCACCTGCTTGGTCCCGTCGGGCCGCGTGATCGTGCCGAGATGCGCCGCGATCGCGCCGCCGGCGCTCCTCGGTTCACCGGCGCTCGTCACCGGCGGCCAGACCTGGGTGCAGGCCACGTTGCAGGAGGACCCAGCGCCTTTGTCGCTCTCGAAAAGGTAGACGGTTCGCTGCTTGGGACCCACGGCGAGGATCGTGCCGAGCTTGCCCTGCTTCGAGGTGATCAGCACCGCGGTAGCGGTCGTGGACGATGAGGTCGCGGTGTAGCCGGCGGCGGCCGAGGCCGGTGTCGTCTGAGCGGCGCTCCTGGCCGCGGCCGGCACCGTCGTGCTCGCGCTCTTCGAGCCGCTGCCGCAGCCGGCGATCAGTGCGATGCTCACCGCTGTAGCCCCAAGGGCGAATCGGTTTCTCACGATGGGCTCCTGCCTTTTCGGGTCAGTTGGTTGGGGGGTTCCACGGGCTTAGACGCCGTCCCGCGCCCAACCTTCCCGCGCCGCGGCGCAGAGAGGCGTTCAGCCGGCCTGACCGGTCGGGCGAATCAGCAGCTCGTTGACGCTGACGTGCTGAGGCTGGCCGATCGTGTAGAGGATCGCGTTCGCGATGTCCTCGGCGGAGAGTCTCGTGATGCTCCCGAAGCGTCGCCTGATCTGCTCGAGAACCTCGGGACGGTTGTGGCCCGCCAGCTCCGTTGCCACGGCCCCAGGCTCGACGAGGGTCACGCGAACGCCCATCGGGAGCGCCTCCTGGCGCAGCGCCTCCGAGAACGCGCCGACCCCGAACTTCGTCAGGTTGTAGACGCCCGCGCCCGCCGTGGCAACTCGGCCGGCGACGGAGCTGATGTTGATGATGTGCCCCGAGCCCTGCTCGCGCATCAGCGGCAGGGCCGCGTGCGTGCAGTAGAGGACGCCGAACACGTTCGCGTGAATCATCTGGCGCCATTCCTCGGTCGGCGCGTTCTCGATTGGGCCGAGCAGCATCACGCCCGCGTTGTTCACGAGCACGTCCAGTCGCCCGAGCTCCGAGTGCGCGCGCTGCACGAACGCATGGGCCTGCTCCTCATCGCCGACGTCCGCCGTGACGGCGATCGCACGCCCGCCGTCCGCCGCGATGCGCTCGGCCAGCGCCTGTATGCGATCGGCGCGCCGAGCCGCCAGCGCAACCGCCGCGCCGGCACGGGCGCACGCGAGCGCGGTGGCCTCGCCGATGCCGGACGAGGCGCCGGTAACCGCAACCACACCTCCCGAGAGATCGAGCTCGTTGTTCATCCGCCGAGCTTAGTGGGCGGTCGATCACGCTGCGGCTTGTACGAACCGATACTTGACCTATCACAACGGGCGATCCTTTCGAGCGCGCCGCGGGTTTCGCCTTCTGTAAGGCCGGGGCACTTTCTGAGGAGGGCAGGTGGGCTGTGCCGAGCGTCGAACGAGGTCTCTCGGAATGCGCCAAAGGATGGTTGACAACGCAACTATCGCCCTCTATAATTCCGACTACAAGCATCGGATTAAGAAGGTCATCATGTCAGAGAAGCCCAAAAACCAGCCCCAAACGCTCGAGCCGGCCGGTTCGGCGGTTGTCGCACAGCTCGAGCCGCAGACCGTCGTCGAGGACGGCGCGGTGGCGGCTGCTCCCGAGCAGCTCGACAGCCCGATCGAGCGCACAGACATCGGCACCTCCGACACGTTCATCCCCGAGTCCGTCGACCAGCTTCTGGCGCATTCACGTCGCTACCCGCTGCTCACACCGCAGCAGGAGATCGATCTCGCAAAGCGGATCGAGCGCGGCGACCTGCACGCCAAGGAACTGATGATCAACTCCAACCTCCGCCTCGTCGCATCGAACGCGCGGCGCTACCAGAACCAGGGCCTGCCGCTCGGAGACCTCGTCCAGGAGGGCATGCTCGGCCTGATCCGCGCCAGCGAGAAGTTCGATTGGCGCAAGGGCTTCCGCTTCTCCACCTACGCCACGCTGTGGATCCGTCAGGCGATCCAGCGGGGTCTCGAGAACTCCGGACGCACGATCCGGCTGCCCGTGCACGTCGCCCAGCGCTCGCGCAAGGTTGGCCGCGTCGAGCGCGAGCTGTCCGTGCGCCTCGGCCGCGAGCCCACGCTCGAGGAGTTGGCGGAGGAGACGGGCCTACCGGTTGAGCAGGTCGAGGAGGTGCGCCACCAGCGCGCAGCCCTCGTCAGCCTCGATCAGCAGATCGGCGAGGACGGCGACACCGCCCTCGGGGACCTGCTGCCCGCGGACACAGAGGCGCCGGAGGACACCGCCTGGGACAACGAGCGTGAGCGGATCGTCCACGAGGCGATCTCGCACCTGCCCGAAACCGAGCGGACGGTTCTCACGCTCCGCTTCGGGACCGGGCGCGAGGAGCCGCAGACGCTTACGGCGATCGGCAAACGACTCGGCTTCTCAGCCGAGCGTGCCTCTCAGCTGGAGCAGCGGGCCCTGAAGAAGCTCGCCGAGTCCCCCGAGCTCGCCGCACTCCGCGAGGCGGCCTAACCGTATCTCCCTGATGCTGTTCCGACCGGTGCATGCACCGGTCGGCGGGTCGGCGCATGCGCCGACCCGAGCACAGGGCCGCGCATGCGCGGCCCTGGCCCCCGCCGCATGCGGCGGGGGCGCCATGGAGATCATGAGATGACCCAAGCGCAAGGGTCAGCCCCCGGCCCGCGTGCGGCCCGGCCAGCATGAAGATATGGAGAGCCTCCCCGTGAGTCGTCCGTGCGGGCTATAGGATGGGCGCCGTGAGCGAGCCGCAGGGCAAGTCGCTGTGGGATCTCCTCGTCGCATGGACGATCAAGGCCGGCGAAGCGATCCTCGCACCGATCGAGCGTTTCATCGGCAAACGCTCGCTGGTGGGTGACGCGACGTTCTTTCCCACGGGGCGCTTCCCCTGGGTCAAGCACATCGAGGACAACTGGCTGGTGGTCCGCGAGGAGGCCGAAAGGCTGCTCGAGCATCAGGCCGAGCTGGCCAACTTCCAGGACATCTCCAAGGACCAGATCGAGATCACCGACGACGATCGCTGGAAGACGTTCTTCATCTACGGCTACGGCTTCGAGGCCAAGCTCGGCGTCGAGATGTGTCCCCGGACCGCCGCCCTGATGCGCGAAATCCCGGGGATGACCACCGCCATGATCTCGATCCTCTCTCCGCGCAAGCACATCCTCGACCACCGCGGCCCCTACAAGGGCGTGCTGCGCTATCACCTCGGGCTGATCGTGCCCCAAGACGCCGAGGCCTGCCGGATCCGCGTCGGCGATGACTTCCGCCATTGGGAGGAGGGCAAGAGCCTGATCTTCGACGACACCTTCAACCATGAGGTTTGGAACGACACCGACGAGACACGGGTCGTTCTGTTCGTCGACGTCCTGCGTCCCCTGCCTTTTCCCGAGTCGGCGATCAACCGAGGCATCGTCAAGGCAATCGGCTTCTCGCCCTTCGTGCTCGACGCGAAGCGCAACCAGGAGGCGTGGGAACGGCGCTACCTCGAGGCTCGGCGCGTGCCCTCGGCGCCAGCTCAATCGGCCGCCTGAGCCGCGGAGCGTCCGCTCGCACTCAGCGCCTCGCCTCCACGTGAAATGGCAGCCGGTCCAGCACACCGGCTAGCTCGAGCACGCGCTGCACCTGCGCAGGGCCCGGGACCAGCGCGAACACGATTCCGTGCGCCTTGCAAAGCTCGTCGGCCAGCAGTATCAGCGTCAGCCCGGTCGAGTCCATGAACCTGAGCTGACTCAGGTCGAGTGTGAGTCTGGCTGCGTTGGCACACGACACAATCGCCGTTTCCAACTCGTCTTCGGCCGCCATGTCCAGTTCACCGCTGAGGAGGAGCGTGTGATCCTCGCCGGACACAACATCCAGGATCTCAAGCGGCTCCCGCGGCAGGCGCTCGCCGCCATTTCCCATCCGCCGTATCCTCGACCAGCCGTCCCAAATCGCCATGAGGAAGCCCCCAGGTACACAAGTATCGAGTACCGGAGAAGCCCAACGACGCGCTCATGTCGCCGCGAGTCCCACCCCGTGTAAAGAGCCCACTCCCCATGCTTTAGGGCACAGAAGCTGGCCCGATGCAGCCTAGCGCCGGCGGCCAGCTTTGGCAAGGCCAAGCGTCACCGCCGACTCCCGCCTGCCAGCCGTCGATCGCGCCAGCCCCGGCCTGACATGGCCGCGGCCGTCGGCTAGATGTTGGCCTGCCAGGAGAGCGTCTTCGACGCCCAGCTGTTGAGCACCGTGAACTCCCCCGTGAGGATCAGCACGCCGAGCGCGATCATGACGACGCCGCCGGCTCCGATGATCACCGGGAAGTGACGCTTGACGACCGCGAGGGCGTCGGTCATGCGCTCGAAGGCAAGTGCGATCAACAGGAAGGGGATCGCCAGGCCGGCCGAGTAGAAGGCCAGCAGCAGCGCTCCATGCGCCGCCGAGCTCGATACCGCGGCCTGGGTCAGGATCGCACCGAGCGTGATGCTCGTGCACGGTGTCCATGCGATCGCGAAGGCTGCGCCCGCGACCACCGGTCCCCCCCTGCCGGCGAGGCGGAGCAGCGTCTCCGAGTGCCACTCGCGATTGAGCAGGCGGACGAACGGCGTCGCGAGGAAGAGGAGGCCCAACGCGATGATCAGCGCGCCGCCGACGTTCTCGAGCGTCTGTTTGTGAGCATTGAGCGTCGAGCCGATCACCGTCGCGCTCAACCCAAGCAGGATGAAGATCAGCGAGAAGCTGCCGATGAACAGCAGGCTCGGCACGAGCACGCGGCGTGCCCCCACGCCTCCCTTGAGATCGGCCGGCGTGACGCCGATGACCGTCGAGAGGTAGCCGGGGACGAGCGGCAGCACGCAGGGCGAGAGGAACGAGACCAACCCCGCCGCCAGCGCGATCGGGATCCCGACCCCGGAGGCGGCGTCGGAGGAAGCGGCGATCAGCCCATGCGCGTAGGTCATTC